>Ga0307425_1000549_pt1 | contig 23577 bp, 24 predicted proteins | sample SalMarWE160330MG_FD_202152 | JGI IMG/M metagenome (GOLD analysis project Ga0307425, IMG submission 202152) | Salt marsh sediment microbial communities from the Plum Island Ecosystem LTER, Massachusetts, United States - WE1603-30 | ecosystem: Environmental > Aquatic > Marine > Intertidal zone >...
TCATCACTGTCATTGAAAAGTAACAGAAGAGATATATGAGGGAGAGCATTGAGCTGCATAGCCAAATCGTATGATGAACTCATTTCATGACGAATGCCGCCTAATTTTTTGCACGCCCCGGACAGCTCATTAAGCTTGCCAGCAAAATATTTTTCAATGGCTCTTTCGGTATCACTGGAAAAATAGTTAATATTCGTAAAGTGTGTAACTCTTTTGAAATCCTTGAAAGCAACCCATTCTGAATCGTAATGCGCTTGATCAGGACACAGGAGGATATATTTAGCAAGAATGACGGAAACCATATAGTCGAATCTATTGCTTGGTCTATTACCGGCTTCATCAACAACTCCATTGTTTGAAGCCAAATACTTTCTATTGAAAAAGGGGATAAAAATCCTTTCTCCATCGGAAATAAGCCTAAGCTTTTCCTTAATTGCACCAAAGTCAATTTTAGCTATTTGAGAACAATATTCAATGTAATTTTTTTCAAAAATATTTGACGAATCAATCAAAATTTTACTCCAATTAAAAATGTTTAATCGAACGGGCTCTTCAGCCGGCGCGTTCAGCGATCGGCTGAAAGAGCAAGGTTAGGTCATTTGTTCCAATCTTATCAATATATCAATACCCGTCCCCCATAACGCTTTTGAATAACGCCAGGCATCAGTGGGCGCCTTGTTTTTTGCGCTCCACTGTATGCCCTTGTTCGGTGACTTTAGACACCGACCTTGAATCCCAAATCCACTTCCGAAGCGGGAATACCACCACGGATGCCCCAATTCTCCAGCGGAACTTCGTACAGCACAATGAAAACGTCACCGGCGAGTATTCTCAACTTGCCCAGGTTGGTGACGATCCATTGATACAACGCTTTCTTTGCTTGCAATGAACGACCTGCAAACATGGTTATTTCAACTAAGGTATAGTTTTCAGTCTTATCAGAGGGAACTTGAAAATCCTCCGGATGATACTCGTTGAATCTGATATTGCGATCATTCTCCGGTATCTTGAGTGCCTCTCGCATAGCCGAATGAATGGCTTCCATTATTTCCTTTTTCTGAGATGCACTCCAAGATTTTCTCGTTTCTATTTTAACAAGTGGCATATTCCCCTCCGAGTGAACATATGATAAACACCGAACGCTGAACTCACCGGCACGAAACGGCGTAGCCGTTGCGTGTCGGATGCAGTGACAGGTTATGCGGCCGTTCCGTTAGTTACCACTGAACTATATGATTTTATTTTGGCCTATTGTAACTGAATATCTAATGTTTTGCTGATCAATAGAGATAATCTCAGAAACGAGTCCCTAGTGGCACTGAGCCAATTTGATAACACCATTGAATTATGGGTCATAGGTTCGTGAACATCAATAGTACCATCAGACGGAATCATCCCAAGCAGCCTGGATAAGTCTGCGGTCTGTGCGATAATTTTTATTTTCTGATCTTCAAAATTTTCTTGGGGCTCACTCATTTGGAATTTGCCTCCTTTCTAATAAAACACATTCCTCGGTACTCCTTCTTTTCATAATTTCGCCGCATAACTGAAAGCTCAGGAGCAGCCAGGGCAATTAAAATTTCAGGTACAAAAGACCGTCTTGCCCTGGCTGTCTACTGGAGCGCTGTGTTATACTTTCACCACTGTCACACCCATTGGATTTTTTCGATGGTCATATCAGTTTTGACATCACCTGTATTTGGTACCCCCTCCGGCTCAATGAGAATTGCTTTGTATCCGTTTTCAGAGGAAGGCTTATGCTCAACTCCTTTTGGGATGACAATCATCTCCCCGGCATGAACTTCCTCTACTCTATCCCGAAAATTCATGACAAGCGTACCTTTAATGATGATAAAGGTCTCATCGGTGTCTAAATGGCTATGCCAAACAAAATCACCTTTGAATTTAACAATCTTGAATTCATAATCATTCATTTTGGCAATCAAGCCTACTGCGTAATCGCCAACTGGTAGTTTCTGGAATTTATCCAATAGATTGATTTTTAAAGAATTCATTTTTCTCCTCAAGTATAACGCCGCTCTTCAGCGGGCGCGGTTTTTTGCGATCCTCTGAAAGAGCTTGTTCGGGATTTATTACCGCCCTTCAAATCCTTCAACCAATGATTTGTATTTCTCGTGAATCATGTTCCGATCAAACTCCCAGAATTCTGATAGCATGGTCTGATCCTCTTCATCAGTAAAGTAAGTTCTGGTTGAAGGGAAAAAAACCTTATCTTCTTTCTCGATATGTCTGGGATAAAACTCGGTAAGGGTTTGGAGGTTGGAGGACGTGGGGGGACGTCCATCACTAAGTAATTAACTCAATCTATGAGTCTATAATTGTTTTCTTTAGCGATTCGCTCACCCCTTCGCACAGCATACCCCACCCCTTGACCAGTTATACCAAGAAGTCTCGCCAAATCTGCCAATGGATATCCCAGATCCACAACCGCCCAATAACAAAATAAACCCATGCTTACGCTTTTGACTTTTCCTGTTGTCTTACTTAATTACTTAGCCCCATCCCCTGTTCCACGTGGTTAGGGACTTTTTAGATATTTACGATCTCGCAGTTGTGCTCTAATCGTACGAGGATCTCGCGCACATAGGATGTATGTCATTTGTTTCTCTCTATCCTAAATTGAAGTTCCTCAAGAGACAAAAGGTTGCCTGGCGCAGTCTTATAACTTTTTAACCTTCTGTCCAATTCCTCCATGTGACTCTGAGGAACAGACACTTCAGGTTCATCTAAAACAATGCTGTCCCAAAGATCCTCAATAAACAGTATCTTTTCTGGAATACTTAATTGGCTAATTTCAGAACTTTCATTCACACGGATTGTTCGCCTCCGCTGAGAACCTCGGATACACCTTCGCCACAGCAGAATAGCTGAGTCCTCCAAATAGATGTCCTATTTGTGAAGCGGTGCGCAATTTCTCGTCGAGTACATCCAATTCGTTATGGCAGGTGCTCCAAGTCCTCCAGGTCTTTATGTCTGGCAGACGCCCGTTTGTTGTCTTTGAGATCTCCAAGTGAAATAAAATTCACTGGAATCCCGTCAATCTCGATCACCTCTCGGCGAGAGTAGCATTCCGCAAAATCCACACCTGAGGCACCAGTGATGACTCCTATTCGTACTGGTGGGACTCCCATGCGAACGACCCTGTCTTTCTCAAGGAACAAACGCTTCGAGACATCCTCCTCCGGCATGCCAAAATCACGAAGCACTATAGCTGCCTTCTGCGCATTGGATTCGCTCACCGCAATCCAGACGTCCATATCTCCGGTCGCACGGGGATAACCGTGGCACCCTACGGCATAGCCACCAACAAGCAAGTACTCAACTGCGTGAGAGTTCAGAAGTCTCAAGAAATCTTTGAAGTCTGGATGTAATTCGATCTCGGCCATAGACCATCCTTCGGTTCAGCTCAATAGCTTGAATCCGTTCTAGTACTCCTTTTGAAAGCCAGAACTTTTTCTCTTCTTCGATATCGTTGAGTGACGAAACGGAAATGAACTTCTTGTTGAGTGGTGGAAGTGTGTCCATGTGATCCATCCTTTTGATTATCTTTGGTGCGCAACAAGTTAGTATACAGTTTCCGGATAAGTCCTATCTATAGCTTTTACCTGGACAGAAAATGGTTGAGGGTTTGCAGTTTTCTAACTGGATAACATGCCAGACTGAAGGGTTGCTGTTGAATAAATTTACTCAACAGGCAGAACAGATTCTTGCAAAAAACCCACCAAACTCTCTGCGAGCTAACCTGTGTGCAGTTTTTTAGCAGGTCCGTTTGAGCCTTTTAGGCCAGTTGATTTCTGCGCAATGTTTATCAGAGACCTCAACGCCTTATTAACGGCTTCTTCTGTAGGGAAGACCTTTGCCACATCGGGGCTGATGAGCACCAAATTGGTACCTTGTTGGTATGACTCAAAATACTTACCACGGACGCCTTTGCCAAGATCTTCACGCTTGTACAACGGACGGAGTTCGTCAGATTCTTTAACCTTCCTCATAAATTCTCCTCTCTTTGCGATCCATCAAACGCGCGCTTATGATCCTTGTCCGGTCTCCACGCTCAGTATGGGATACAACGAGTAATCGCTCTTGGGATGAAAGCCCAAAAGTGATATATCGATTTTCATCCTCGGAGTGGTCGGGATCTTCAAATGTAATGGCCAACGGGTCTCCAAAGACTGCCGCTGCTTCCTGAAATGTGACATCGTGTTTTCGGACATTTGCGCCAGCCTTTTTCGGGTCCCACTCAAATTCCATTCCAGCCTTCCCTCTGCAACAATTATATCAGAAACGCTTCAGTTTCGCACTCATGATTTTTCTGGGCCGCATATCACAAAAAAAATCAACCCCACACAGGCACCGCATGTTCAGAAGCCTTCAGCTTCGAGTTCCCCCTCAACTCATCCTCGGCCACCCATAGTCGATTTTCAATCATGTTACCAATTAATTGGCATATCGTGAGGCCTCTTTGTAGGACAATATTGATTTCATGATGCTGTGATAACCCGCAGGATCAGGTGAAACAAAAAGCGGTTGAGGTACTATTTGGACTTTTGCCATAAATATCGCTTTGAGCCATCAAAAAGGGAAAATCTTTCAGGTTTTTTAAACAAATTGAAAGATAAAAAGCAGAATAAAGACCAACAGAAGCAAGCCGCTCATGAAATATCAATTATTTAGTGCCCGAACGAAAACTAGGATTTCTTGTTCAGATCAAGGAAGGCGAAAATTTTAACCACAGGAATACATTGAAGTATTTCGAGGATTAAAAGTTGAGCTTGACGCAGATATGGGCGAAAAAGACAGCTTTCGTTCAGGCACTATTTGCGAAATCAGAAGATCTAATTGTAACAAAAAAGGCAATAATAAAGCAAGAACAATAAATAAACGTTTGCCGTCGCCAAATATAATTGAAAAATTATTGACCAAAGCTGATTGGACAGCCTCCTTGAGTTTGGAATGTAGACGTCACGGCCCCCATATTGCAGCCCTGAGGGTCAAAAGCCCGTAAAGACAGAGTGCAACCACCAGCAGGTAGTGAAGGCCATTCTCTCCCATATACGCGATTTTGCCTTTAAGACATATGGCTGGGGAAGCGGTTCTTATAACCGGGAGAATGAGCAGGCATCCTACGAAAAGACCCGGAATAATCAGTCCGGCTAAGAGGACGGGCAATACCTTCAAAAGGGTTTGTATGCCTAAGAAAAACCAGGGGCCCTTTACAACTCCAATTGCCGCCTCCGGCGGTATATCCATAAATGGCTTCACAAACAGGGCATACAAAAAGAGTCCAACGGTCCCGATAAGCAGGAACCTTTTATTCGGGAACCATTCACGGATATGATCTCTTATCAGGTATATGATCAAGAGGGGCAGAAAAAAACAGTGATAGAGGTATGGGAGGAAAAAGAAGCTATCTCCGGGGACAATGAATAACCTGGAAACGCTTCCCCCGATACTTGGTATTGCTTCGAGGATGTTCATGAAGATCTGGCCTGCAAAAAATCCCTCTTTGTCGCCCTTAAGAATAAAACCCGTGAACAGGACAAAAAAGCAAAGGGAGAGGGAAAAGATGAGGAGTATCCACTCTTTGAACAGATAGGTCCGATAGCGCTTTCTCAGGAAATGATCTAAGGTATGGAGCAGCATCAGGATGACAAACAATTGCCCTGCGCCGTAATGAAGCTGCCTGAAAAACCAGCCATAGGGAACAAGCGTCGTGATCTCCTCCACATTTTGAAACACATTCCCCACGGGCCGATAGTAAAAAACTAAAACGACTCCAGAGGCAAGGCAGAGGATCAGAGCGGACAGGCCCAGCCGGGGCAGGTATGATGAGATCTTATTTATAGTTTTTCCAGTATTCGACATGATCTTCAGTCAGGCATCTCTCACAAAGGCACAAAAGTAGTTTACACTTTTGAGCACAAAAATTGGTCGCAAAAGGGCACAAAATGTTTCCACCTGTGCGGCTAATCGTTAGTTGTAGTTGCGCACAATATAGAGAATCTTTGACAGGATAAACAGGATGAACCGGATAAGATTCTGGTACAAATCCTGTAAATCAAAAAAATGAATCACAAAAAAAATTTAAATTTGAGCTTACATAATGATCAACAAGATGAGATAAATTGATCCTGTAGATCCTGTACATCCTGTCAAAAAGAATGAGAAAGTGTAAAGCGATAAATGAAGGATGCCCTCAATCAAATTTCAAATTCAACTTCCATATCCCCATTGGCGCTTGTTTTCACTGGAATACTGATGAGATCTTTCTTGGCAGGCCCTGAAATCCATTTACCCGAAATGGCAAAGAGACTCCCGTGGCATGGGCATTTGAATTGCCGGGACACCGCATCATAGTTGATGGTGCATCCCAAATGAGTGCACCGGGCAGAGAGAGCCTTGAAATCAGCCCCTTGCTTGATCAGGAATACCCCTTCTTTGAAATTGGCGGCAGCGAGCTGCTCATCAGGATGAAAGGCAACCATCTTCTTCCTGGTTTTTCTAAAGCGCATGAATGAAAAGACGGGATAGGCCAGGGCGGCCGCGCCAAATATATAAGCGACCCACGAAAGACTTTTTTTGATAAATCCTCTTCTTTCCATCTGTTTCTCTGGATACTGGATACTGGATACTGGATACTGGATGCTGGATACTGGATGCTGGATGCTTTTTACGTTCCTTGCGCCTTGTGCCCGTCGCCTGACGCCTTACGCCTCAGTTAAAGTTATGCAAAAAAAGGGAAGAAATCAACCATTCTCTATGTCCGATAAGCTAAAAGAAAGAGCCGTTGCGCAAATCCGGTAATTATATTATGATGTCCAACTGTGAACAAAAAATTTCGCCCTGTGTGGTTATGCTTAATCTACACAGCTTAAACTTGACCGCATAGGGCAAAGAATTTCACCAGATGAGATGAGGGTCTTATGTAACCCCTGAAACCCGTCGAAGATCCCGCCCAAAGGCGGAAGACTTTGAACCTCGAAAAAAGGAGGAGAATTACCCGATGGAGATTATTGAATACACTGAGGAACACAGGATCTTTCGAGAAGCGGCAAGGAGATTTTTTGCGAAAGAGGTGATCCCCTATGCAGACGAGTGGGAGGAAGCCGGCAAAGTACCCAAAAGCGTGTGGCTGAAAATGGGGGAACAGGGGTTTCTCTGTATGGACGTGGCAGAGGAATATGGTGGTCTGGGCGCTGACTTTCTCTATTCGGTCATACTGACCGAGGAGTTAGGGAAGACAGGGAATACCGGATTGGCCACGCCGTTGCACAGCGATATTGTTGTCCCGTATATCACCTCTTTCGGCTCTGAAGAATTGAAGAAAAAATACCTTCCCGGGTGTATTTCCGGGGAGCTGATCACGGCCGTAGCCATGACAGAACCCAATACAGGGAGCGACCTGGCCGCCATTCGGACCACTGCCGTGGAGGATGGAGATGACGTGATTATCAATGGCCAGAAGACCTTCATCAGTAACGGGCTTAACTGCGGACTGCTTGTCTTGGCAGTTAAAGATCCTTCTGTCGAAAATCCATATCAGGCTATTGATCTTTATGTGGTGGAGGAGGGCACACCGGGATTTGAAAAGGGTAAAAAGATAAAAAAGGTGGGGTGGCACAGTCAGGACACTGCCGAACTCTTTTTCAGCGACTGCCGCGTCCCCAAAAGCAACCGCCTTGGGCAGAAGGGATCAGGTTTCATGATGCTGATGGAAAAACTTCAGCAGGAGCGGCTTATGTGTTGCATTATCGCAGTAACCGCTGCCGAACGTATGTTGGAGATGACCATCGAGTACTGCAAGGAGAGGAGCGCCTTTGGCCGTCCCATTTCCAAGTTCCAGAACACCCAGTTCAAGATCGTTGAGATGGCCACCGAGGTCAGGTTGGGCCGGACATTTGTCGATAAACTGGTCGTCGATCATATGGAGGGGGCAAATGTGGTGGTGAACGTATCCATGGCCAAGTACTGGACCTCTGAAATGGCTATGCGTGTTGCCGATCAGTGCGTGCAGCTTCACGGGGGCTACGGGTATTGCGAGGAATATCCGATCGCACGGGCCTGGAGGGACGCAAGGGTTTTGTCTATTTTTGCCGGGACCAGCGAGATCATGAAGGGGATTGCCGCCAAGTTTATGGGACTGTGAGAGATTGAATATTGGAAATGGAGGGAGGAAGAAATGGAAAATCCTATCGAAAATTACTGGAAGTTACGTCTAACAGACCTCAAAGAGGCATTGGAGGGGAACAATTTCGAGGTCTTCATGGCAGATAATGCAGTTGACGCAGGCCATCTGGTTTTGGAGAAAATTCTTCCCAGGACCGGCGCCAAGACCGTCTCCTGGGGCGGGTCCATGACGTTTATCACCACCGGGCTTTATGACGCTGTCAAGGATATGCCGAATCTAAAGGTTTTAGACACCTTCAATAAGAACCTGTCTCCTGAAGATGCCCTGGAGCTGCGGAGGCAGTCACTCTTGGTCGATCTTTTCATCACGGGCACCAATGCCGTGACCGAAACGGGCGAACTGGTTAACCTTGATATGTATGGAAACCGCGTGGCGGGGATTACCTTTGGCCCTAAAAATGTTGTAATCTTAGTGGGTAAAAACAAAATCGTTCCCGATTTGGAGGCGGCCATGGTACGGATCAAGGAATATGCGGCGCCTGCCAACGCCATGCGCTTGGATAAGAAGGCACCTTGCGTAAAAACATCTGTCTGCGAGGAATGTAAAAGCCCGGATCGGATCTGCAACTCCTGGACCATTACCCAGAAATCATTCCCCAAGGGAAGGATCAAGGTGGTTTTGATCAATGAAGACCTGGGATTGTAAGACCAGGCCAATGGCTGCAGGTTGGTTTCGTAAGGGATAATCAAATCAACTTTATTTGCGTCAAGGTTTAAAATGAGAATAAAGTTTGACAAAACCGTTCATATCGTCTTTTATTAGAGCCTAACCTAGGACCATTCCTGGATTCATTTCTCAGGTGAATTTGAAATATTTGCCTGGAGATCAATAACGCAACTTTTTAACAAAGGGAGGGACTGTGATGTTTAAGAGGAAAGAAATGAAACAGAATTTTTCGATTTTAGGTTTAGTCTTATTAGGGTGCCTTCTAACCGTTTCCCTGATCTTCCTGCCTGGTTCTGCTCAGGCGCGGAATATTAAGGTTGGTATCATCGATTGCTATAGCGGGCCGGCGGCCGTTTATGGCAACGACGCACTCAACGGATTCAAGTTAGCCTTGAGTGAGATAAACAAGAAAGGGGTCTTGGGGAAGAAGATCGAATGGACCAAACGTGACACCAAGTTTAAGGTGGATCTTGCCCTCAATATGGCCAAGGAGCTGGTCATGAGGGAGGATGTTGATGTCATTGTCGGCACCATCAACAGCGGGGCCGCCATGGCCGTCTCGGAAGCGATTGCCAAGAAGGAAAAGGTTCCGTTTATTACATGGATCTCCAAGAGCGAGAGGATAACCGGTGAGAAGGGGCATCGATATGTCTTCTCGTGCGGCGAGAACACGGCCATGGCCGGTAAGGCCGGCGGTGTGGCCCTCTCCAAAAAACCGTATGTCAAGTACTGGATTGCGGGGGATGACTATGAGTATGGGCATGCCATTGCCAATGCCGCATGGCGAAATCTGAAGGCCAAAAGACCCGACGTGGAAAAGATAGGAGAATCTTGGTGGAAGCCGGGCGAGCCTGACCTGACGCCCTATATCACCGCTATCCTGGCGGCAAAACCGGATGCGGTCATATTCTGTACCGGAGGCCGGAGCATGACCAATATCATGAAGGCGGTCAAGGCAACCGGCATGGCCAAGAAAGTCCCCATCTGGATCCACACCGCCACAGACCACGCCGTGTTAAAGCCTCTGGGTGCCGGTGCCCCGGAGGGGGTGATGGGCACCATGGACTACCACTTTTATTACCCTGACATTAAGGCCAACAGGGATTTTGTAAAGAAGTTTAGGGCCGCATACGGACAAGCGCCCGGATTTCCCGCCTTTCACGGCTACATCACCGCTTACTTCATCGCAGAGGCGTTCAAGAAGGCCGGCTCTGTGGACAAAGAGAAGTTTATTGACGCCCTGGAAGGGATGAAGATTCAAAGCCCGGTGGGTGAGATCGAGATGCGAGTATGTGACCACCAGGTCGTGCTTCCCATGTATCTGGGCGTCACCAAAAAGGCAGTGGGTAAGAATTTTGTGATGTCCACGGACATCGTCACCCTTACCGGCGACGAGGTCATGCCCACGTGTGATGAGATCAAGAAGGCCCGCGGAAAATAGACAGGAGATTTGGGAATTGCTATTTCAGGGATTGAGGAATTGAATGTCATATTCTTTTCTTAATCCCTAAATTCCTGAATTCCTCAATTCCTCAATCGATTGAAGGAATCCCATATCATGGAAATTGGGCATACCGTTACCCTTGCCGCATTAGGCAGTCAATTTCTCGTGGGTCTTAGCCGGGCAATGATCCTGTTTGTGGTCACTTCGGGGATGAGTTTTGTCCTCGGTGTGTTGAGGGTTCCAAATGTGGCCCATGGCTCCTTATATATGATCGGTGCCTTTGCGGCCTTTAGCATTTCCCACCTGTTTGGCGGGGGTTCAACCGGTTTTTGGCTTGCATTGATCCTTTCCCCTTTCGTGGTAGCCGCGGTCAGCCTGATTGCCGAGCGATCCCTGTTCTGTCATCTTTACGAGAGAGAGCACCTCATGCTCCTCTTGTTTACCTTCGCCTTAATGCTCATCTTAGGCGACCTGGTCAAGATGGTCTGGGGGGCTGATTACAGATCCATCATGGCCCCCGAATTTTTCCGCGGATCAGTAACCCTGTTCAATGCCCCCTTTCCCCGCTACAACCTCTTTCTCCTCGTTGTGGGCCCTTTAGTGGCCATCGGGCTCTGGCTATTCTCCAACAAGACCAAGATAGGAAAGATAGCGCGCGCGGCCGCGGTCGACAGGGAGATGGTGGGCGCCATAGGGATTAATGTGAGCTGGGTGTTTGCCTTTGCCTTTGTCTTAGGCTGTTTCCTTGCGGGATTAGGCGGCGCCCTGGTCTCCCCCACGGTAAGCATTACCATCGGGATGGATCATGATATTATCATGGAGGCATTTCTGATCGTGACTATCGGGGGGTTAGGCAATATGTGGGGGGCCATGGTAGGATCCCTAATCTTTGGTATTACACAATCCTTCGGCGTACTGTTCCTGCCCCAGTTTGCCATTGTTTTTCCGTATCTTGCGGTGGTTATTATCCTGATCTGGCGGCCCACCGGGATGCTTAAATCGGTATGGTAATGAGGAGCGGATCTTGTTAAAGGGGACCTTCAGTCTGAAATCAATAGGGCCTGCGGCTATCCTCATAGCCTTAGTGATTCTGCCTTCAATCATTCCAAGGTTTTACATCTACATCCTGGCCGTTATCTTTGTGACGGCCCTGTTAGCCATGAGCCTCAACATGGTTGTGGGCCACGGCGGGATGTTTCAATTTCATCATGGGGCTTTCTACGGTGTGGGGGCCTATACCGTTGCCCTGATGCTCACCAAGACCTCCTTGCCAATGTGGATGGGCTTTGTGGCAGGCCCTTTTATGGCAGCGTTTGCGGGCCTGGTCATCGGGGTGTTCTGTGTCAGGCTCAACCGGCTTTACTTCGGGATGCTTCAGATCTCCTTAGGATCACTCCTCTGGGCGATTGCCTTCCGATGGTACAGCTTTACAGGCGGTGACGACGGGATACACGGGATTCCCCTCCCTTCACTGATCTCATCCTCCACGGGCGCCTACTACTTCGGCCTGATCCTACTGACCATCTGCCTGATCGTCATGTACCTGATTTTCAAGTCCCCCTTTGGCGCCACCCTCCAGGCCATTCGAGACAACCCTGAGCGTTGTGAAGCGATCGGAATCAATGTCAGACGACATCAACTCATTGCCATCGTGATTGCCACCTTTTTTGCAGGAATTGCCGGAGTTCTCTTTGTCGTGGTGGAAGGGTCCGTGTTTCCGGATCTCCTGTTCTGGGTCTTCTCCCTTGAGATATTCATCATGTGTCTGTTAGGCGGATGGTTTACCTTTGCCGGACCGATTTTAGGGGCAGCCATCATGATATCTCTCAGGACCTTTGTGGGTATCTACACCGAATACTGGACACTGATCCTCGGGATCATACTGATCCTGCTCATTTTCTTTTTGCCTGAAGGGGTATGGGGCTACCTGTTGGAAAAATTTGGTTTTCAGGGGAAAAAATCTCTCGAGAAGGAACGTCAATAGATGCTGCGGGTGGAGGGAATACATAAATCGTTTGAGGATTTCAAGGCTGTCAGCGGCGCTAATCTCACGGTGGAGGCCGGCCAGTTAGTGGCTGTGATCGGGCCCAATGGCGCGGGAAAGACAACGCTTTTCAACCTGATCACCGGACAGCTAAAGCCGGATAGGGGGAAGATAATCTTCGACGATGAGGATATCTCAAACCTCCCGCCCTATGAAATCTGCAGAAGAGGGATTGCCCGATCATTTCAGATAGCCAACATCTTTCCCCGTCTCACGGTCTTCAGGAATGTGCAGGTGTCGGTTCTCTCCCAGCAGAGAAAGAGCGTTAAGCTTTTCAGGCCTGCTCGAACATTGGCAGTGGAAGAGACCCAAAAGATCTTAGAGAATGTGGGTCTTTCCGATAAGGCTGATGCCACAGCAGGGTCGTTGGCTCATGGAGACCAGAGAACATTGGAGATTGCCATCGCCTTGGGCAACAAGCCTGATTTACTGGTCCTTGATGAGCCCACTGCAGGGATGTCTGCAGAGGAAACCACGGCCACCATGGAGCTGATCAGGCGTTTGGCCGATTCACAAGGGTTAACCATCCTCTTTTGCGAGCACGATATGGAAGTCGTGTTCAATGTTGCACAGAGCATTATGGTCATGCATCAGGGGTTAACCATTATGCAGGGAGCGCCGGATGCCGTCAGGGATTCCAGTCGGGTTCGGGAATGCTACTTGGGAGGCGCCTGACCATGTTGGAAGTGGAGGGGATTCACACCTACTACGGCCTGAGCCACATCCTTTTCGGGGTATCACTCAATGTCCCTAAGGGGGAGATCGTATGCCTCTTGGGCAGGAACGGGGCCGGAAAAAGCACGACCATGAGAAGCGTCATGGGCCTGACGCCTCCTAAACAGGGGACTATCAGGTTCAAGGGAAAGACCATAAGGGGCAAAAAACCGTATCAATTAGCCCGGCAGGGTATCGGATATGTGCCTGATAACCGGAGGGTCTTTGCCGATTTAACGGTTGGAGACAATCTCGAGATATCTGAACGCAAGGTCGGGGCTGCCGAGAGGTGGACCAAGGAAAGCATCTATGATTTTTTTCCTGCCCTCGGACACATAGATTCCCGTAAGGCCGGTTTTTTGAGCGGTGGGGAACAGCAGATGCTGACCATTGCCCGGGCCCTTATGACAAACCCCGAGTTTCTTCTATTGGATGAGCCCACAGAGGGCCTCGCACCCCTGATCGTAGAGGATTTGGAAAAGCGGATCGGCAAGTTGCGAGACAAAGGTTTAACGGTCCTGTTGGCCGAGCAAAATCAAAAGGTCGCCCTGGGACTCAGCGATGAGGGATACGTTATTAATAACGGCGTGATCCGCTATCACGGAACCATTGAGGATTTAAGAGAGAATGAAGAGGTCAGGAAAAAATATCTGTTGGTCTGACAATGGAAACGCCCTTCATCATTAAAAGAGGTCAAAAAGAGTTCTTTAACATCCCTCCCGGGTGGAATCTCCTGACATTTGCCATCCTTGACGATCAACCTCAACCTAACGACGTCAGCGGTCTAACTAAAAAGGCCTTAAAAAATCCGATTGAATCCTCCCGCTTGACCGAACGCCTTTCTCCCTCGGATACAATTGCCATCCTCGTTGAGGACCTGACCCGTGCTTCCCCCAAGGGGATTATCCTGAGAGCAGTGCTTGAAGAGTTAGAGAAGGCCGGTATTCCTGACGGCAACATCCAAATTATAATGGCCTTAGGCACCCATCGGGGGCTGATAGTTGAGGAGTTAGAGGGCGCTTTTGGGACAGAACTCGTAGAACGATACAGATTTATCAATCACGACTGTCATGCCCCGGATCTTATACCTGTTGGCCAACTCCGGACAGGGAAGACCGTTAAAATCAATAGAAAGGTCCACGAGGCCCATTTCAGAATCGGAATAGGCTCTGTCTTCCCACACCCCATGAACGGATTCGGGGGAGGAGGGAAGATCCTTTTCCCAGGCGTTGCAGACTTCGATTCCATTCTCGATCATCACTTTCAATACACCTTTCATGAGGGGACAGGTCTCGGAAAGATTGAAGGGAATCTTTTTTATGAGCAGGTCTGTGCCGTGGCCCGATCAGCACGCCTCGATTTCATAATTAACAGCATCCTGGATCAGAACGATCGGGTCAATGATCTGGTTTCAGGAGATCCTGTCAATGCGCATCTGGCGGGGATTGAACAATCGAAGAAGATTATCTCTCAGGAATTCGGACGAAAGGCGGACCTGACCGTCATTACATCCTTCCCTTATACAGAAGGTCCCCAGATCGTAAAACCCCTTGCACCGGCCTCCATGGTGACGAGAGAGGGAGGCTGTATCATTCTATGCGCTGACCTCACAGGAGACCTTCCTGACGCCTTTGTTGACAGCTTTCACAGGTTTCACTCGGAGCACGGGGATGATCTCTTGGGGGGTGTCCTCGATCACTTCAGCCATAACCGGCTGATCATGAAAGGGGGCGCTATCGATTTCAATATGGCATTGGGAATGACCTTGGCCATTCAACACCGGTTCAATATTATCCTGGTCTCTCAAGATATCGCCAAGGAAAAGGCAGAGAAGATGGGTTTTTTATATGCGGGAGGCCTGCAAGAGGCCTTTGAGATAGGCTCAGAGACCTGTCCCCGGCCTGATGTCCACATTATCCCTTCAGGCGGTGTTATTTTGCCCATCCTTATGTCCAACTGCTGAAATCCCGGGCAATGTTGTATGATTTGAAATGAAAAACATAACTCCCAATCCAACCGACCATCATTTGATTGCCCAGTTCAAGGCGGGTTCCATGGATGCCATGGAAAAGATTGTGGGGCGGTATGAGGACCGGATATTTACCTTTGGCTTGAAGATGTGCGGCCATCTCCAGGATGCAGAGGATATCGCGCAGGAGACCTTTTTGAATGCCTTCCGATATCTTAAAGACTTTCGTGGAGAGACCAAATTGAAGAACTGGCTTTTCATGATTGCAACCAGGGCGTGTATTAGGAAGCGGCGAAAGAAGAAATGCGAACCGGATTATGAGATATCCCTTGATTCGTTTATTCATGAGGACGGTTCTGATGGCAAATATGAAATTCCGGATTGGTCTGATGATCCATCTGATAATGTCATGCGGGCTGAATTGAAAAAAATCATTGATGTGGCCATTCAGAAACTTCCCCACAAGTACAGGCTGGTATTTAACCTCAGGGAGATCGAGGGATTCAACACAAAAGAAACCGCCGAAATTCTCGAGATATCAACGCAATCGGTTAAAACAAGGCTGCACAGGGCGCGCCTCTTCATGAGGGACGAAATATCCAAACAATATATGGAGGGACGGGCCCAATGAAGAAGGAGTGTAAAAAAGATTTTGAAAGGATGTCGGAATACTTAGATGGTGAATTGAATGATGATATTTGCCGTGAGATCAAAAGCCACCTCCGTCACTGCCCCGAGTGCAGAGAATGTGTTGATTCGTTACGAAAATCGATCGAGCTGTGTAAAAAAGTGGCAGAGGAAGAGATAACAGCAGATATGAGGAAGCGTTTGAGGGCAGCGCTTCGTAACTGTTTTGCTTCTGAACAGTCATGACCATTAAGTCAATCCATGCCTGCCCCGCGGAACGCGGGGTAATCTTGTCTGAAGTTTTTATCATTTTTTCGGGATAGGAGTAAGAAATGAATCTATACAAGATCCACCCCATTGTAATGGGGACAAAAATCTTCGACAAAAGCATGATGACATATCAGTATGGGAACGGGGAAACATATACGATACCGATCTATTGCTGGTATATTGAAGGGGGTGATAAGACCATTCTTGTTGATACAGGTGAGATGAGCCCTATTCAGTCAGAAGAGAGGGAAAAGTCCATTGGGGGTAAGATCTACACTTTTGAAGAGGGATTGGCATTATGGAACCTGAAACCGGAAGATATTGATGTCGTGATCCATACGCATTTGCATAATGACCATTGTGAAAACGATTATAAGTGCGTTAATGCCGAAATTTATGTTCATGAAAAAGAATTAGAGCGGATACATAGTCCGCATCCCCTGGATTACCGTTATTTAGAGGACTATATCGAGGATGTAGAAGAAAAAGGACAAATCAGAAGGATTCGCAATGATATTGAGATCGTGCCTGGAATCAGAGTTGTCCACACTCCTGCTCATACAGAGGGCGGCCTGACAATATTAGTTGAGACGGCTGAAGGAAAGGCAGCTATAACGGGATTCTGTGTTATCGATGAGAATTTAAACCCACCTATTGCAATAAGGGCCATGGAGATGGACGTTATTCCACCCGGAACACATGTAAATGTCTATGAGGCATATGACATAATGCTGAAAATAAAGGATATGGCTGATATATTGCTCCCACTTCATGAACCCATGTTTGCTTCTGTGAATACTATTCCTCCCGACAGATAAAGGATGGGGACAAAATATAATCCCCCGAGAGAGATAATTCCACTGGAATCATTAATCGCGATGACCATGGAAGAAAATTTTAAGGCGGCGGCGGAAAAACTCAGAAGAGCGACCCATTGATCACCGAAGATGGTGACATACCATAGGGTTTCACTGATCTTGGGCAGAGCACCGAGGTAATGATGCTCTTGCATCAGTTGCTGAAAACGCTGCTCTTCAAGCGGACGGATGGGCTGGATAAGGACTTCTGAAAAATGACCAGCAAAAGAAAAACTCTTAGCTCCACAGAATCTCGGCGGTCTCCCAGGCTATTTCTCCAGCCCTTGGCCGTTGCCCTTGTTTCCCTTGTCCTCGTTTCCCTCGCATTGATCACGGGACTGATGGACCTCAGGGCCCTTGACAAGACCCTTGTCGGCTATATGGAGAAGAGGGGCCTGGACATCATAGGGAAAATCCAGCAGGCTGCGAAACACAATTTCCAACTCCTGGGTCATGCATCACAGGCCGACCTTGAAGAAATTACACAATCGGGTTTCACAGATGAAGCCTTTTCTCTGAGGGAATCGATGATCATAGATCTCTTGGATGTAGCACAGCGAATTGATTTCGAAAGGAAAAGGGGGCGCATTGATGATAAAGAGCTGATATCAATCGCACCCCGGGAAGAGCTCTATCTCGTTGTCCTTTTAGACGATCAGGGGGTTATCACGTTTAAGAACAGACCTGTTCCCGAATCTCTTCTTATATCAGCGGCGCCTGTGATTAGAGGAGAGGAAGAAATTAAGGTGGACCTTTTTAACCGTCACGGAAAGGGCGACCAGATGCGATCCCTTGCCCTTCGCCGGAAATGGGGGAAAGGAACCGTTGTTCTTGTTTTGGATGACGAAAGCTTTTTGTTCTGGAGTTTAAGGGTCTCGATTGAAAGGGCGGTTGAAGAGGTAGGCCCGGGAGCTGACACTGGCTATTTTGTGGTGACAGATGAAAAAAGAAGAGTCATTTTCCAGTGGGTGGAAGATACGGAGGTAGCTAAAAAGGACGATTCGATAGCTACTACCTTCACAAAACATCGGGATGTGCCAAGGAAAAAGTTCGACTGGGGCGGACGAGATATGCTCGAAGTCGTTGCGCCCATTCACCTCGGCGTGGATGTTATTTGCACGGCATGGTTGAGTCTTTCAAGAGAGACAGCCGATCAAATGCTCAAAAAGGAGCAGGGCCGGGGACTTATTTTCATGTGCTTTATGGTGTTCATTGCCATAATATCCATGTGGTTTCTTTACAGGAACCAAAACAGGCACCTGGCCAAGATGCGGGAGATGGAAAGACGTCTTCACCAGGCAGAGAGGCTTTCGGCCATGGGTCGCCTGGCCGCGGGGGTGGCCCATGAAATCCGAAATCCCCTCAATGCCATCAGTATGGCCTGTCAGAGACTTCAAAAGGACAATCTACCTCAACTCACAGGGATCATCCGGGATGAGATCCGGAGACTTAATCATATTATTGAGGAATTCATCTCTTTTTCAAGAATGCGAAAACCGGTGTTGAAAAACAATGATATAGTAGAACTTCTCAGGCAGATTGTTCTCCTTACCGAGGGAGAAGCTGACTCCAGTAGGATTACCATAGAGACAGACTGGCGCGAATCCCCCCTAATGGTATTGATGGATTCTGACAAGATCAAGCAGGCGATTTTCAATATTGTCAAAAACGCTATGGAATCAATTTCCGGCAGCGGTTCCATCACTCTTTCTGTTGAGCAAGAGAGCAAGGGCTGGGTAAAAATCACGATTTCAGACACGGGAGGCGGCCTTAGCCGGGAGGAGATGGAGCAGATCTTCAATCCTGACTACACAACTAAAGAGAAGGGCCTGGGGCTTGGCCTATCCCTGGCCCATGAGATTATTCAGGGTCACTCGGGCGAGATTAAGGTTATGAGTGAACCGGGGACAGGGACTACATTTGAGATCTTATTGCCAATGAACCCTGGAGATTCATAGAGGACTTCAACGATGAGCAATATACAAATACTGAGCATTCTTGTGGTGGAAGATGGTCATTCACAGAGAGAGATACTGCGGGACTTCTTAAGGGACGAGGGCCACGATGTTTCAGAAGCGGAAAACGGTGAAAAGGCCCTGAAGCAATTAAGAGAAGACTACTTCGACCTCCTTCTCATCGACTATAAAATGCCCGGGATGGATGGCATGGAACTGCTGAAGGGAGTAAAGCGCATCAACCCGGAAGTCGATGTGATAATGATGACAGCCTATGGTACCGTCGAGACCGCTGTTCAGGCCATGAAGGCCGGGGCAGTAGACTATGTCACAAAACCGATCGAGCTGGATGAATTGCTTATCTTGATCGACCGGCTTTCAGAGAGGCGGACCCTTCTGAAAGAAAACGAGATCCTGCGCGACGAGTTGGGAAGAAAGGGAGTTACTGCGGATGATATTATCTTTCGAAGTCCCGCCATGAACGAGGTAATAAACCTGACCGGGCGGGTCGCCACCAGCAAGGCGACGGTGTTGATACAGGGGGAGAGCGGGACCGGAAAGGAACTCATCGCCAGGCTGATCCACGCCCTGAGTCCCCGTTCTGAAAACCCGATGACCGTCGTCAACTGTGCAGCCCTGCCTGAAACTCTGTTGGAAAGCGAACTTTTCGGTCATGAAAAGGGGGCCTTTACAGGGGCAGCTCAACGGAGGATTGGCCGGTTTGAAGAGGCTACCGGAGGAAGCCTTTTTTTGGACGAGATTGGAGAACTCCCCCAGTCTGTTCAGGTTAAGCTCCTTCGATTCCTTCAGGAGCGGGAATTTCAGCGCCTTGGCGGCAACCGCACTCTCCACTCGGATGTGCGGATTATTAGCGCCACCAACCGGGACCTCAAGGTGAAGATAGGGGAAGGCGCCTTCAGGGAGGATCTCTTTTACAGGCTGAATGTGGTAGCAATAACCATTCCGCCCCTCAGGGAGAGAAAGGAGGATTTATCGCCCCTTATTGATCACTTTCTGCGCCGTTTTTCCACCCAAAACGAAAAGGGGATTGAAGGGGTTCTTCCGGAGGCAAAAGATCTCTTGCTGAAATACGACTACCCGGGCAACGTAAGGGAGTTGGAGAACATAATAGAACGGGCGGTGGTCATCGCGAGGGAATCCCACATATCGACCAGGGACCTCCCCTTTTACGCGGAGCGCCTTTCCTCTGACCGGGAAGAGAAGATACGTTTAGGGACCCTGAAAGACTCAGTAGCGGCATTGGAGCGTAAGATGATCCTGGAAGCAATGGAGAAAACCAAGAATCATCAAACCAAGGCCGCCGATCTCTTAGGGATCAGCGAGCGGATGCTCAGATACAAGCTGAAAAAATATGCTCTCAAATAGTTTTCGGCAAGTTTCATAGGGTGAAAAAGCAGATTCACTTTGAGATCGTAAGAGAAACCAAATAAGACTTAAGAGTAGACTTTTCTCTTTTTCTGATAATCGCGAAAAATAAAAATTTTTGCTGATTTATTTGATTTTGGCTTTGTACAAGCGGAGGCTGTTGCTGACCACCGAGATGCTGCTGAAGGCCATGGCCAGGGCCGCCAGGATGGGGTGTAGCTGCCGCAGCATGAGGGGAAGGGATTCAAACGGATACAGAATGCCGGCGGCGATCGGAACCAGAATAACGTTGTAACCGAAGGCCCAGAACAGGTTTTCCTTGATGGTTTTCATGGTGGCCCGGCTGAGCTGGATGGCCCGGGGAACGCCGATGAGACTGCCGCTGGACAAAATAACGCCCGCCGTTTCAATGGCCACGTCAGTGCCGGTTCCGATGGCCAGCCCCACATCGGCCTGGGCCAAGGCCGGGGCGTCGTTGATCCCGTCCCCCACCATGCCGACCCGCTCGCCTTTCTCCTGCAGCTCTTTGATTTTGGAAGATTTTTCTTCCGGCCGCACTTCGGCGAAAATATCGTCAATATGGACTTGGGCCGCAATGGTTTGCGCCGTCTGGAGATTGTCTCCGGTCAGCATGACGACCTTCAAGTGCTGATCATGAAGCCTACCGATGGCCTCCCCGGATTCCGGTTTAATGGAATCGGATACCGCTATCAGACCGCATAAGGCGTTATCTTCAACCACCACCATGACCGTTTTTCCCTCGGACTGGAGAGCGGTGATTTTTTCATCGGCAGAACTGATGTCGAGATCCAGTTCCCCAAACCACTTGGGCTTTCCCACCAGCACCTGTTTGCCGTTGATGCGGGCACGGACTCCTAAGCCGCCCGCAGCCTTGAACTCTTCGGGATCAACGAGATCGAGGTTGCGACTTTGGGCTTCATTTACAATGGCCTTGCCAAGGGGGTGTTCCGAACCCTTTTCCACCGATGCCGTCAACTGCAGCAGTTTTTGAGGATCATCGCCCCAGGGCTCGAGGGGAATGATGTCGGCCACCGACGGTTTGCCCATGGTGATGGTGCCGGTTTTATCCAGCACGATGGTATCCAGTTTGTTAGCGGTTTCCAGGGCCTCGCTGCTCTTAAACAGGATCCCTCTTTCCGCCCCCTTGCCCGTACCGGCCATGATGGCCGTCGGGGTTGCCAGGCCCAGGGCGCAGGGACAGGCGATGACCAGCACGGCCACCAGACGTATCATGGCGGGCACGTATTCACCGGTGATCCCCCACCATAAAAAGAAGACGAAAAACGCGATGGCAATAATGGCCGGGACAAATACGGCCGCCACCTTGTCGGCCAGGGCCTGGATGGGAGCTTTGCTGCCCTGGGCTTCCTGGACCAGCCGGATGATCTGAGCCAGGGCGGTTTCCTTGCCCACCCGGGTCGCCCTGAACCGCAAAAGGCCCTCTCCGTTGATGGTGCCGCCGACCACCATGTCGCCGGCATGTTTGTCTACCGGTAGCGGCTCTCCGCTAAGCATGGACTCATCAACCGCCGAGGTGCCGTCCAGCACCACCCCGTCCACCGGAATGCGCTCGCCGGGACGAACGACGACCGTATCGCCCACCTTGACCCGCGTCAGCGGCACTTCCTTTTCAATATTATCTTCCAGGATGGTGGCCGTTTTGGGGCGCAGACCGATCAGCTTGCGAATAGCCCCGCCGGTGCGGCCTTTGGTGCGGGCCTCGAGCATCTTACCCAGTTTGATCAGGGTGATGATGACCGCTGAGGTTTCAAAATAGACATGGGCCCCCAGACTGGGAAACAAAAGAACCCCTAAGGAGTAAAAGTAGGCCACCGACGATCCCATGGCCACAAGCACGTCCATATTGGCGCTCTTGTTTTTAAGGCTTTTAAATCCCCCGACATAATAATCCCAGCCCGTATAGAACTGAACCGGGGTGGCCAAGGCCCAGAAGAACCAGTTGACCCAAAAGGCATGGCTCCACTGCCCGACAAGGCCAAAATCGCGCCCCATGCTCAACATGAACAACGGTAGGGCAAACAGCACCCCCACTGCAAACTTGCGGGTCTGATCCTTGATTTCCACGTCCCGGGCCTTTTGCTCGGCATCTTCATCATCCAGGCCCTCCTCCGGCGGGATGGCGCCGTAACCGGCTTTTTCAATGGCCGCCACGATGTCATCGAGACCCAAAACTCCTGGGATGTATTCCACCGATACCCGTTCGGAAGCAAAATTCACCGTGGCGTTCACCACGCCTGCAACCTTCTTGTTCAAGGTCCGTTCAATGTTGGCCGCGCAGTTGGCGCAGGTCATACCGGTGACCGGCATTTCGACTCGGGTGGTGGTCACACCATATCCCGAGCTTTGAATTTTTTCCACCACGTCCCGCAAGCTGAGTTGCTGCGGGTCAAAGGCCACCGACGCGTTTTCAGCGGCAAAGTTGACACTGGCCTTGGCGACGCCACCAAGCTTTTTGACGCCCCGCTCGATGTTGGCCGCACAGTTGGCACAGGTCATGCCGGTAATGGGCAATGTGTATCTTTCTTCCGTCATGGTTTCATCAGGCTGCCGGGTAGTTGATTTCCTGCAGGGTAGCTTTGATTTCTTCCAACGTGGCCGGGGCTTCCCATTGGACATCAACGGTTTTGGCCTCTTGGCTACCGTCCACGGCAATGACGCCCGGCAGTTCACTTAATTCGTTTTTAATCGTCATCACGCAGTGTCTGCAGGAAATGTTGGGAATTGAAAAGGTTTCTTTTTCCATGGGTATCCTCCTATTTCGGTTGTAGCGCCACGGCAGCTTGTCTGTGCCTCGGCCTTCTTTCATAGTAAATTAGTACAGATTACAGGATTGTCAATCAGACTCGTTTGCTGCAGATTTCCGCAGATCATCCAACGCCCCATGTGCCAGTTGCCGTACCTGTCTGATTGGGCCAGCGTTTCTTGATGGCGTGATATAGAGCGAGCAGAGCGTTTTTGGACCGAAGGTTTATGCAACGTTAGGGTCTACAATCCGGCAAGGGCTTCGTTGAATGAATCTGCCTCTTCGTAAAAGGGCAGATGACCACTATTCTCAAAGACGGCCAGGCGGCTTTCGGGTATGGTATCTGCCACGTACTGCCCGGTTCTTGGACCGAACGCCATATGCACCGAATTTCCCGTCACGACCAGAACAGGAACAGTGATGGTTCCCAGTACGCCGGTATAATCACGCATCACATAGTCCGAATACGCCGCGATGGCAGCAGGGGTCGGTGTTTTCAGGTGTTCCTTCACCATCCATGCCCTTTCCTCCCTTGATGCTTCACCGTTCTTGAACATCATATCCACAAAACGGGTGCCGTAAGCCCGACGATCTTCCTGCAAAGAAATCAATGCCTCGTTCAAGGCGTCAAAATTGTGGCCTTGAAGCGTG
>Ga0307425_1000550_pt1 | contig 23571 bp, 23 predicted proteins | sample SalMarWE160330MG_FD_202152 | JGI IMG/M metagenome (GOLD analysis project Ga0307425, IMG submission 202152) | Salt marsh sediment microbial communities from the Plum Island Ecosystem LTER, Massachusetts, United States - WE1603-30 | ecosystem: Environmental > Aquatic > Marine > Intertidal zone >...
ATCATGGTTGCTCCTTATGCTTCGTATTGCGTATCCTCCGTCTAGCAACCGACCACGGAATACGAAATCTTGTCCTCGAGCGAAGCGAAGGAACGCAATACGAGCTATGCCAGCTTCACGAACCTCCGCTTCCCCACCTGCACGACGATCCCCTCCTCCACTTCGATGGTGAGGTCGATGTCGCTTACCGTTTCGCCATCGATGCGGACGCCGCCCTGGTCGATCAGCCGCCGTGCCTGGCTCTTGGAGGGTGCCAGCCCCGCCTCGACCAGGAGGGCGACTACGTTAGCCTGTGGCTCACCCGGGCGGTAGACGGGGATCTCGGCCGGCAGTTCGCCGCGCTGAAAGACGCGCCGGAAGCGCGCCTCGGCCTTTGCTGCCGTATCCTCGCCATGGTACCTGGATACGACCTCGCGCGCAAGCTGCATCTTGGCTTCCATCGGGTGCAACTCCCCGTTCACCAGGCCGGCCTCGACCGCCGCGATCTCGTCCGGCCAAAAGCGCGTCACCAGCCGGTAGAAATCCAGCATGACGTGATCGGGGAGGCTCATTACCTTGCCGTACATCTCGTTCGGCGGCTCGTCGATCCCGATCACGTTGCCCGTGGTCTTGGACATGCGCATGTGGCCGTCGGTCCCTACCAGGATCGGCAGGGTCAACACCACCTGCGGCCGCTGCCCATAGTGCTCCTGCAGCTTGCGCCCGGCCATGAGGTTGAAAAGCTGCTCCGTCCCACCGATCTGAACGTCCGTTTGCAGGGCCACTGCATCATAGCCCTGCATCAGGGCGTACAGCATCTCGTGCATCCAGATCGGCTGGCCGGCCTCGTGGCGCTTGGCCAGGCGCTCCTGGGCCAGGAACTGCTGCACCGTGAACTGGGAGGCCAGCTCGATCGCGTCGCCCAAGCGCAGTTCCGACAGCCAGTCGCCGTTGTAGCGGACCTGCGTTCGCTCGCGGTCGAGGATCCTGAATGCTTGATCGGCATAGGACGTGGCATGCTGAGCGACTTGCTCCGGGGTCTGCTGCACGCGCGCGCTGTCCCGGTCACTGGGATCGCCGATCAGCCCGGTAAAGGAGCCGATCAGGAAGGTCACCTCGTGCCCCAGATCCTGGAACTGGCGCAGCTTGTTCATGGTCACCGTGTGCCCGAGGTGCAGGTCGGGCGCGGTCGGATCATAGCCACAATAGACGCGCAGCGGTCGTCCTTCGCCCAAGCGCTCGCGCAGCTCGGCGGCCATGACCTGCTTGATCTGGTCGTCGCCATATTCGACGCCTTGCATCAGGATGGCCAGTTGCTCGTCTACTGTAGGCATCGGTCTGCTCCTTCTCGTTGCGTGCTATGCCGCGTCGAATGCCCTTCCGCGCACCAGCGAGAGCCGCTCGAGCGGGATGTGGATCGTCAGGATCATGATTCCTCACGCAGTTCCTGCAGCACGTCCCAGAAGCCGGGGAACGAGTCGGCGATGCAGTCTGTGCCCTCGACCGTGCTCTCGCCCTCGGCGACCAGCGCGGCGACGACCAGGGCCATGCCCAGGCGGTGGTCGCCGTGGCTGTCGACTGCTGCGCCGTGCAGCGGCGTGGGGCCGTGCACGAAGAATCCGTCGGCCTGCGGCTCGATCTGCGCGCCCATCTTGGTCAGCTCGGCGACGACGGTCGCGATGCGGTCTGTCTCCTTGACCCGCAGCTCGGCTGCATCGCGCACGACCGTCGTCCCCTCTGCCTGCGTCGCGGCGACCGCCAGCACCGGGAACTCGTCGATCATGCGCACCACCGTGTCGCCCGAGACAGTCGTACCCCGCAAGGCAGTGGCGCGGACTCGCAGGTCGGCTACCGGCTCGCCGCCACTATCGTACGCCTGCAGCAGCTCGATCTGCGCTCCCATCCGGCCCATCACCTCCAGCAGCCCCGTACGCGTCGGGTTGATGCCCACCTCGCGGATCGTCACTTCCGACCCAGGCACCAACGCCGCTGCGACGAGGAGATAGGCGGCGGAGGAGAAATCACCGGGCACGTGCAGCGAGAGCGGCGAAAGCGCGCGATCGCCAGGCGGCTGGATGCTCACCTCTAGTCCCTCGATCGTTAGCTCGACGCCCATGGCCGTGAGCATTAGCTCGGTGTGGTCACGTGCGGGGCCGCACTGGCGGATCACCGTCGGCCCGTCGGCGTACAGCCCGGCGAGCAGCAGTGCCGACTTGACCTGGGCGCTGGCCACGTTCAACTCGTGGACGCAACCGTGCAGCGGGCTGCCCGTCACGTGCAGCGGCGCGTGCCCGTCCTGATCTTCGATCTGTGCCCCCATGCGGCGCAGCGGCTCGGTCACGCGCCGCATGGGGCGGCGGAGCAACTGTGCATCGCCGCTCAGCGTCGCCGCGAACGGCTGGCCGGCCAGCAGGCCCGCCAGGAGGCGCATGGTCGTGCCCGAGCGCACACAGTCCAGCGGCGCGCCAGGGGCAGCCAGCCCGTTCAGCCCCCGTCCGTGCACGGTCAGCGTCGTCTCGTCGTGGCGCTCGATGGTCACGCCCAGCGCGCGCATGCAGCCGATGGTCGCCGTGCAGTCCCCGGAGGGCAGGAAACCCTCGACGTGCGTCTCCCCTGCAGCCAGGCTGCCGAGCATGAGCGCGCGGTGCGAGATCGACTTGTCACCCGGCACACGTGCCACTCCACGCAGCGTCGCCGGGGGCGATAGGGTCCAGTGTGAGAATTGAGCTGTTCGCTCTTCCATGGTTTGATCCTCTCAAGGTGCCCGGCACTTATGAGCTCGATGGCGCGACGCGGTCTCGGCAGTGCGAGGTGGCTCCCGCCGGCTGTCTTGAGTGCCGGACGCCTCAGCCTATGGGAACATCTCGCGGCGCGTCTCGCGGATCGCCGACAGTGTGGTTCGCAGCACGGCCTCGTCACTACTCGCCACCAGCGCCCTGAGCTGCTGCAGTTGGGAGAGACAGACCTCCGTCGCCGCGACCACCTTCTCCCGGTTGGTGAGCAGAATGTCGAGCATCATAGTCACGTCGCTCCCCGCCACGCGCGAGGTGTCGCGAAAACCGCCGGCCACGATCTCCCACACCAGCGGATCGGCCGAGGTGGTGGCGTCCGCCGTGCCCACCAGCGCGCAGGCGAGGAGGTAGGGCAGGTGGCTGACCGTGGCGACGAGAGCGTCCTGCCGTTGTGCCTCGACAAGGAGCGGTTCGGCGCCGGAGGCCTGCACCAGCGCCTGCCCCAGCGCGAGCGCGCGCGTCGACGTGCGCGGCAGCGGCGAGAGGATAAAGGTGCGCTTGTGATAGAGCGCCGGATCGGCGACCTCGATCCCCGACCGCTCCTTGCCGCACATCGGGTGGCCGCCCAGCGGCTGGACGTGCGGCGGTAGCGCGGCCATGGCGGCGACAATATCGCCCTTGGTGCTGCCCAGGTCCATCAGCAGGCACCCCTCCGGCAGCAGCGGCGCGATGGTCGCCAACTGCTGGAGGATGACGCGTACCGGCGTCGCCAGCACGACGATATCTGCCTCGGCCACGCCACCTTCCAGATCGGTCGTCGCGTCGTCGACCAGGTCGCCTGCCAATGCGGCCTCTATCGTCTCGGCACGGCGGGCTATGCCGACCACGTGCCGGCACTGCCCACGCAGCGCACCCGCCAACGACCCACCCATCAGCCCGAGGCCGACGATCGTGAGCTGCGCGTCGGCTAGGTGGTCGACCCGCACGTCGGAGAAATGGGGCTCGTCCTTGTGATCGCTCACACGCTCCTCCCCACGGCCTCGGCCACCGCGCGCAGCTCGGTCACGAGCTGGGCAAAGCGTTCCGGCTTGAGCGACTGGGCGCCATCGGATAGTGCCTCTTCCGGCCGGGGGTGGACCTCGATCAACAGCCCGTCGGCCCCGGCGGCGACGGCGGCCCGCGCCACCGGTCCAACCAGGCTCCACTTGCCGGTGCCATGGCTCGGATCCACAAAGACGGGCAGGTGAGTCAGTTGCTTGAGCATGGGCACGGCGTTGATGTCGAGCGTGTTGCGCGTGTACTGCTCGAATGTACGGATCCCGCGCTCGCACAGCATCAGGCGGTCGTTGCCGTGCGAGAGGATGTACTCGGCCGACATGAGCAGCTCTTCCATCGTCGACATCATACCGCGCTTGAGCAGCACCGGGCGCTGTGCCTCGCCCACGGCGTGCAGCAGCGCATAGTTCTGCATGTTGCGCGCTCCCACTTGTAGGATATCGGCATAGGTCGAGACCATGGGCACCTGCTCGGGCGACATGACCTCGCTCACGACCAGCAGCCCCGTTTCCTCGCGTGCCTCGGCCAGGAGCTTGAGCCCTTCCGGTCCCAATCCCTGAAAGCTGTAAGGAGAGGTGCGCGGCTTGTACGCGCCGCCCCGCAGGACCTTGGCTCCTGCCTCCTTGACCGCGTGCGCCGTTTCGAGCAACTGGCTGCGGCTCTCGATCGCACACGGCCCGGCACAGATCACGACCGCCTTGTCTCCGGCAGCGAAACCGTTCAGCCGGACCAGCGTGTCCCGTGGCCGAAAATCGCGGCTGGCCAGTTTAAAGGGACGCAGGATCGGCACCGTCGATTCGACGCCGCTCATGCGCTCGATCTGCTCGCGATCGATCGGGCGCCCATCACCGACCACGCCGACGATGGTGCGCTCGTTCCCTTCGGACAGGTGCACCTGCCGTCCCAGTTGCTCGATCCGTGCGGTCACGTTCGCGATCTCGCGCGCACTCGCGTCTTTACGCATAATGATGATCATACTCGCTTCACCTGTAGACATAGACTACGCCTGCAGGCCACCTGGCCTGCTACTCTTCTTCAACCATCATATCCAGGAACTTGACCACGTCGCCGCGATCCTGGCTCTCGTTGAACCGCATCGCCGACCGGGGGTGCTGGTTCAGCATCCCGGTGATCATGTAGGGGATGTCGAACCCCCAGCGCAGGTCGGCCCGCATCGGTTCGATGTGATCGCGCAGGCAGCGCAGCAAGGGACGTAGCTGGTACTTGGGGTTGTGCAAAAAGCCGAGCAGCAGCTCGATCGGGCAGTTGCCCGCGCCCCGGCCCAGCCCGGCAATGCTGCCGTCGAGCATGTTGGCACCCAGGATGATCGCTTCGATCGTGTTGGCGAACGCCAACTGCTGGTTGTTGTGCGCGTGCATGCCGACCATCTTGCCGCGCGGCACGGCATAGCGCAGGTACTTGCGCATCAAATAGTGCACCTGCTCCGAGTAAAAGGCGCCGAAACTATCGACCAGGTAGATCGAGCCGACCTCTGAATCGGCCATCAACTCGAGCGCCTCGTCGAGCTCCCACTCTTGCACCGTCGAGACCGCCATCAGGTTGATGCAGGTCTCATAACCCTTGTCATGCGCGTCCTTGACCATGTCGAGCGCGGACGGCATCTGGTGGATGTAGGTAGCGATCCGGATCATGTCGAGCACGCTCTGCTCGCGCGGCAGGATATCCTCGTGATAGTCTGTACGCTCGGCATCGGCCATCACCGACAGCTTGAGGCCGGTCTCGTTCTCGCCGACCACGCGGCGCAGGTCATCCTCGTCACAGAACTTCCAGGGCCCGTACTCGCTCGGGGCAAAGATGCGTTTCGAGGCCTTGTAGCCGAGCTCCATATAGTCGATGCCGGCCTCGACGTCGGCCTGGTAGACGGCTTTGACCGTGTCGTGATCAAAGCCGTGGTCGTTCATCAACCCGCCGTCGCGGATCGTGCAGTCGAACACGCGGATCTCGGAGCGATAGGACAGCCAGTGCCTGGCGCGGCTCTCTTTTGCCTCCATCATGTTCATCTCCCTACCTCCCTCTCGACCTGTCCGGCCGGCTCCTTCGCTGGCACAGGGCGCAGCAACGGTACTGTGCCATAGGCTTGAACGGGCACGTTAGCTCTCTTCGTTGAACGGCGTCGTCGCCGCCGGGTACGATCCGAGCAGCTTGACGAAAGAAGAGCGGCGCAGCAACCCCATCAACGCCGCTTCGGCCGCCGGGTCCTGCCAGTGTCCCTCGAAATCAAGGTAGAACAGGTACTGCCATGGCCGGTTACGCCGTGGGCGCGACTCGATCTTGGTCAGGTTGATCCCGCGTTGGGCAAACTCGCCCAGGCTGTCGTACAGCGCGCCCGGATAGTGCCGCGTGGTAAAAATGAGCGACGTTTTGCTGCGCTGCGAGCGCGGCGGGTCCTGTACGCCCAGCACGAAAAAGCGCGTATAATTAAAGGGTAGGTCCTCCACCTCGTCGTCCAGGATCTCGAGCCCGTACAGCTCGGCCGCCAGCGCGCTGGCGACCACACCTGTCCCCGGCTCCGGGTGCTCGGCCAGCTCGCGCGCGCTGCCGGCGGTGTCGAAATTGGGTATCGGCTCCAGGCCGCGCCGCTCCAGGTAGCGCTCGCATTGGGCCAGCGCCTGTGGGTGCGACTTGACCTGCTTGAGCTCACCCATCTCCGTCCCGGGCACCGCCATCAGGCGATGCCGCACGCGCAAGATCACCTCGGCACGGACACGCAGGTCGTGCTCCATGAGCAGCTCGTAGGATTGGACGACCGAGCCGGCGAGCGAGTTCTCGATCGGCAACATGCCGTAATCGGCCTGGCCCTGCTCGACGGCAATGAACACGTCAGCAAAAGTGCGGCAGGGCAAGGACTCGACCTGGGGGCCAAAAAACTGCTGAATTGCCTCTTCCGAATAGGCGCCAGCGATGCCTTGGAACGAAACGGTGGTCATAAACTCCTCCTTGTCCCCTCTATCTCTCGCGTCACCAGGTCGGGCCGCAGCGTTCTCGCCTCGCGTAGGTAGACGTGCCGGATCTGGTCGATCGGCCGGTCGGTGTTCCAGTGTACCAGGACGCGGATGCAGCGGGGCAGGCTGCCGACGATCGCCATCTCTTGCGTGCAGATCAGCGCGGTGTGCGTCCAGCCCAATCGCCGGGCCGCGACGGCTGGATAGACCGCGTCGAGGTCAGGTGTCATGGTAAAGATCACGCTGGTCACGTCCTCTTGGACCACGTCGTTGGCGGCGACGACTTGCTCTAGGAGCTCTGCTGTGGCATCGAGGATCGCTTCGGCCTCGTTGACTCGTACCGTCGTCGCCCCGCGGATCCCGCGGCATGTGGTCATACTTGTTTCTCCTCTACGCGTATGGCTGATAACGAAAAAGAGCGTGGAGCTCGATTGCTCCACGCTCTTCCGTTGTGTCCAGGTTTTTTGGTGCGTTCCCCGTTCACCCGGCGTGAGGCAATCTGCCTACCCGCCCGCTAAAGTAATAAAAGGAGAACGCCATGGCACGTGCGAAGGACACACAACCACCGTTGTGCATGCTATCGGCCACTCTCTGTTCGCGCAATGGATCCGACATGTCTCGCTCCGCGCCCAAGAATGTAGCAATCATATCGCAAAGAGAGGGAAATGTCAAATCGCTGAAGCGAGAAGCTACCTCTTCCTGTACCAGACGGTGACTGAGAACAGGCCGCCCACTGCCATCGCTGTCTCTGTGATGCTGATCGCGTCTTTCTCGTCCAGTTCAGCGGCGACAAACTCCACAGCCTTGTCCCTGAGTCTCTCCCGATTGTCTAGTGCAGCTTGTCCGGTCCAACTGGTCGTCTGCTCGGTAAACGTCTTATGAGCGATCATGGCTTTTCTCCTCGTATAGCCCTAAACACGAACCACAGGGTCACGCACGTCACGAGACGGTTCGCTGAATCCTTGTCTTGTGGTTCCAGTCTATCTCAAGGCGTAGAGGCCGTCAACGCTCTCCCGTACAGGTTTGCCCTGTACCAGGGTACAGTCTGCAGGTCACTACTCTACGTAACACCAGGATATGGGAGTACTCGTGCAACCCGGAGAGCTGAAGCAGTCGCGGCAATGGACAGGGTGTGAACCTGGCGTATAATAGATGCGTCGCAGGACGAGCGTCAGGTTTCCTGGATACGAACGCCCAAGGAGGATCGCGAGATGGCACAGGCTTACCGTGGCGTATTCACCATTCCCTCCACCCCGTTTGATGAGCGGCGCGAGGTCGACTGGGACGGCCTGCGACGCATCGTCGACTTTTGCGTCGAGTGTGGCGCACACGGCATCGTCTGGCCGGTCAATGCCAGCGCGTTCGCGGTACTGACCGACGCCGAGCGCCTGCGCGGGATGGAGGTAGTCGTCGAGCAGGTCGCCGGGCGCGTGCCGGTCGTGATCGGCACGCAGGGCGTGTGCACCTCGCACGCGGCCATGTTCAGCCGGCACGCCAACGAGGTCGGTGCCGACGCCGTGATTGCCATGGCACCCTACATCCAGGAGATGGAGGGCGAGGAGGCACTGCTCGACTATTACAGGGGCATCTCTGACGCCGTCGACGTGCCCGTATTCGTCCAGAACCATGCCAGGGGCAGCGTCCTATCGGTGGAGACCATGGCGCGCATCGTGCAGGAGGTCGAGCACGTCGAGTACATCAAGGAAGAGACCTTCCCTGTCACGCACAAGCTGACCCAGGTGCTGGAGCGCTGTGGGCCCAGGCTCAAGGGCGTATTTGGCGGGGCAGGTGGGCGCTACCTGCTGCTCGAGCATCCGCGTGGCGTCGCCGGGCAAATGCCAGGTTGTCACGTCACCGACGTGGTCGTGCGGCTATGGGACGCGCTGGAGACGGGCGATCGGGCCGAGGCCAAGCGCGTGTACGGCATGCTGGCACCGCTCTATGCGCTGGAGACGCTCAAGGGGACTACCTACCCGGAGGTATTGCGGCGGCGCGGCGTGATCGCGCACGCGCACGGGCGTTATGCCGGCCCGGGACCTATGGACGCGTACGATCCTCAGGCGCTGGACGAGATCCTGCGCGACCTGGAGCCCCTCTTTACCTGGCATCTCGATAGCTCATCCTTGCGAAGGTAACTGCAACCTGCGCAAGGATAGGTTACCAGACTTGACAGAATGCAGCATGACATTTATGATGAAAATGAGCCGTTAAGACGTTGGCTCTGTTCCTGCCTTGCCGGACGGTCTGCCCGGGCAGATGGAAAGGAGTGGGGCTCACCCATGGAGGTCATGCTGGTAGACCAGGACGCGTTCATCCGAGGGGGCGAGATCGCGGTCGGCTATTACGCTTCGCCGATCGGCCTGATCGAGATTTGTGGCAGCGACGAGGCGATCACGTCGCTGCGCCTAGGAGCGATGCGCCAGTACGGGGTGATGGGGAATCCGCTCGTCGACCGCGCGATCGAACAGCTCGCAGACTATTTTCGCGGGGCGCGATACACCTTCGACCTGCCGATCGCCTTGGCCGGCACCGAGTTCCAGCACAGTGTCTGGGAGCAGATATTGGCGATCCCCTATGGCCAGACCCAGTCGTACAGCGAGGTCGCGCGCACGCTCGACAAGCCGCGTGCCGTGCGTGCCGTCGGTGCCGCCGCCGGACAGAACCCGATCTCGATCATCGTTCCCTGCCACCGCGTGATCGGCAGTCACGGCGACCTGGTGGGCTATGGGGGCGGGCTGTGGCGCAAGGAATGGCTACTGCAGCACGAGGGAGCGCTCTTGATCTAGGGCGTTCCTGGACGCTACACTTCCATCATATGCGCCAGCGTATAGAGCCGCTCGTCGATCGGGCGCAGCTTGGACACCGCTTCTTCGAGCGGCGTATAAGCTACTTCGTTGTTCAGCATGCCGGCCATGGTGCCGCTCTTGCCGTCGAGCAGCCCCTCGACGGCTCCGGCGCCCAGCCGGGTGGCTAGGATGCGATCGTAGGCCGAGGGCCGCCCCCCGCGCTGAACGTGCCCGAGCACCGTCACGCGCATGCTGAATCCGAGTTCTTCCTTGTGTGCCGACAGGTACTCGAGCAACGCCTGCGTGCCGGGTTTGTAGCCTTCGGCAACGATGACGATCCCGTGCGACTTGCCACGCATGTAGGCATCGGTCAAGACCTCCGCCACCTCTTCCGTTGGTGTCGGGATCTCGGGTACCAGGATCATCTCCGCCCCACCGGCGATCCCGCTCATCAGCGCCAGGTAACCACAGTCGCGACCCATGACCTCGATCAGGAAGGCGCGCTGGTGCGAGGAGGCCGTGTCCTTGATCTTGTCGATCGCGTCGAGCACCGTGTTCAGTGCCGTGTCCACTCCAACGGCGATATCGGTGCCGTTCACGTCATTGTCGATCGTAGCCGGGACGCCGATCGCGGGGTAGCCCAGCTTGTGCAGCGCCAGCGCGCCGGTCAGCGATCCGTTGCCCCCGATCACCACCAGGCCGTCGACCGAGTGCTGGTTGAGGACGCGGATCGCCTGGCGCTGGTACTTGGTCTCGGGGAATTCGGGCAAGCGCGTCGTGCCGAGAATGGTCCCTCCTTGCCCAAGGATGCCGCCCACCGAGCGCGCATCGAACGGCTCTAGTTCGCCGCTGATCAAACCGGTGTAGCCCCGCCGGATGCCCATAACCTCGATCCCTTTGCCGATCGCGGTCCGGGTCACGGAACGGATGCAAGGGTTCAGACCGGGGCCATCGCCACCGCTCGTCAACACCCCAATGCGCTTGATCTTGGCCATGTGCAGCCTCCTCGTCGGACTGTGCTCGTCTCTGCTGTCGATGGGCAAGTCGTCCGGCACGTAGGCTGTGCGATCGCGCTGCGATTGTCGCCAGGGCTAGTGCTTGCGGCGAAAGAGAATACCGTCCTGAGCGCGCATAAAGAGGGCGGGAATGCCCCAATCCATCGCGTGCAGGTCGGTCGCAAACATGACCGCCTTGCGCCCCTCGGCGACGGCGGCGTCGACCGGCCATCCGTCGGCCAGTGTGCGGTAGAACTCGCCCGCAAAGATTGTAGCACTGATCTCCGAGATCGCAAACTGCATGGCCAACGTCGCGGAGAGGCCGGCGCACATGAGCTCGCTGGCGATGCTGCGCCCAGCGGCGCCGCGCGCGGTCATACACGCGTTGAGGACGGTCAGGCGCACGGTCGTGTCGCGCAGCAGATACTGGAGCTGTGCCGCCGAGACGGCGTGCGTATCCCCGTCCTCATCCTCCAGGACCAGCATGCTGTTGCCCGAATCCCGGTCATAGGCGCCGTGCCCGATATAGTGCAGCACGTGAAAGGGACGGCGCAGCATGGCCTGCAAAGAGCGCACCGTGGCATGCTGCAGCACCTCGATCTGGACCTTGCCCGTCGCCTGCAGGACGTCCATCGCGCTCACGATCTGCGCGCGCTCGGTGTCGACGTCGAGCTGCGGCTGGCCCGCTGGCTGGGCGTTGACCAGCAGGATGCGCAGCGGCGGTTCGAAAGCCAGGGCAGGCGGTTCCTGCTGGCGCGGGTTGGTGTAACGCGTGATCGGTGTGCGCGGCGAGAGCGCCGGAAAGGTCTGCGAGTCGGGGTCGTACAGGTACTCCCACGGCACCTGCGCCAGCTCGGGTGCCTCGACGCTAAGCTTGAAGCGGATCCCTTTTTCCGTACCCGCTTCGGCCTGGCAGGCCACGTAACGACGCTCGATGTCCTGGGAGGAGAACAAGGCGTGCCACAGCGCGGTACCGAGCTTGATCAGGTCGTCGCGCTGGATCTGGTTGCTCTCCAGCCGCTCGACGATCCCCTTGATTTCTGGTGCCTGCACATCCAGCGCTGCGCGCCCGGCACCCGTCCCACTCCACGAGTCAACCGTGACCGGGTAGGTCTCACTCCGTGCCGGGCGGGGCTGGACGTGCAGGTGAAAGTCGAGATAGTTGCGCGCGTCGACCGGGCTGGGCAGGGGTGGCACAGCGGGCTGGGCGATCTTGAACCCTTCGGCAGCCTGCTCCGAATCTCTCAGCCGCTCGAAATGCTGGCGCAGGACGCGTTCGTAGATCGGGTTGCGCACCGCACAACGCGAGCGCTCGCGCTCGATGCCGTCGACCGTCTCGACGAATTTCTCGCGGCGGACGGCTCCGATCACGAACAGGCGCGCCACGCGTGAGTCGATGATGCTGAACGGTACTTTCAATCCCTCGACCATCATGCGACGCAGCAGCTCGCGTGCCTGCGTGTATCGCTCCAACTGCAGGATCACGTAGCGGATGTTCTCGTCTTCCTCGTACATGCGGTCGAGCGAGCGGTCCACGTCTTGCAGCGCGATGCGCCGCATCGTCCGCTTGCGCGCCAGTTGGTCGGACTCGATCTGCGCGCAGATGCGCTGCGTCAGGTAGGGGTGCCCATAGGTCTGGCTGTGAATGTACTCGGCAAGGTCAGGTTCGAGCGGCGCGAACTGACCCAGGTTGCTGACCAGGTACTCGGTGCCCAGCAGGTCGAAATCGTTTAGATAGACCGGTTTGCAGACGTTGGCCAGGGGTGAATTTCGTCCTGTGGTCAGATCGTGCAGGTCGACCGCGCCGGAAAAGACGAACAAGAACTTTTTGAAGGCCTGTTCCGAATCGTGCACGCCGCTGGAAGAGATGCTGCGCAGCGTCTCAAAGAACCCCATGTTCGAGATATAGGAGCCTACCTCGTCCAGGAGGATAACGATCCGCGTCCCGCGGCACGTGCGCGCCAGGTCGAGCAGGAACTCGCGAAAGCGGATCGCGCCATCCACCGCACCTGCCAGGACGCGCAGCCGGCCTGCGCTGGGCAGCCAGCCAGATAGCTCTTCCCAGATCTTGAGCGCGGCGTGTGCATAGCTCTGGCCCACGCTGTCGATCCGGTAGGCAGAGAGGTCGAGAAAGGCCACCGGATCGCCCGCACGCTTGACCTCGCGGTAGATGCGGTACAACAGCGTAGTCTTGCCCATCTGGCGCGAGGCGAGCAAGGCCACGTACCGCTCGACGAAAGGCTTGCGTATCTCGCGAAAGATATCCTGCCGTTCCGGGCGTTCGACATAGATCGCGCGGTCCAGGTCAAAATCCAGCGGGCCAGTGGTCTTGAACAGCGGGTTCACGGGCACGACCTCCTATCCGGTCTCTCGCCTCATGTCCTCTCGGGTTGCGCTCGCTCGTGTTGCGCTCGCACAGGACGCGTACGCTCAGGCTGCCCTCCCTCCGGTCGCACCCCCTCTGGCAGTGCTCTCTCGGCGTGCGCTTCCATCTCTGTTCTCAAGGCGTTGAGCAAGATCTCGATCTCCTGGCTTTCGCGCACTACATCGGCAAAGACAGCGCTGGAGAAGCGATACTGCTGCCCCTCTTTGAGCAGGATGCTGTTCAACCGTAGGCCGGACACGGCTTCGGCCACCTGCTCCTGGCTCACCTCAAAGCCCTGTCCGGTCACGGTCTCTTGGATCTCGCTGAAAGAGACCTCTTCGCGGTCGGCGATCAGCAGCGTGATCGCGCGCTCCAACGGGGTCGTGTTACCCCACGTCACCTCCAGGTAGTACTCGTGAAAGCTGCTCGAGTGCCGGACCCGGTTCAGGTCAGCAGGCGTGATCTGGCGCGAATGTCGGTTGTTGGCTTCCAGGATCAACTGCTGGCACAGGTACTGTACCAGGTTCGGATGGCAGGAGGAGAGGTGGATGATCCCGGCGACGACCTCCTCCGGGTTCTGGATGGCGATGCCCATGGTCTGCATCGGCTCGCGGATGATGCGCTGTGCGGCGGTCTCTTTCAGGTAGCCGAGGTGGATCACGTCGCAGAAGTTAAACAACGGCGAGTCCGCCGCGTGTAGCTGGGCGTGCAGGACCCGCTCTCCGCAAAAGACAAAGCGGCAGCGGCGCTGCTGCGACAGCGCGCGCAGCACCTTGAACAGGTTGTGATCGTGCTCCACGTCATAGTTGATCAGCCCGTCGACCTCGTCCAGGAGCACCGCCACCGGCTGGGCGTGCGATCCATCGTCCTTTCCTACCAGGTAGCGCCGCAGCGCCTCTGGTGAATCGATCGGCGGATCGAGCTTCCACAGCGCGTTCGCTGCCTCGAAAAAGGCCTCCGTGCTGGTCACCGACTGGCAGTCGAGGTAAAAGGTCCGCTCTGGCCCGCCGTTTTCGCACAGCAGGCGGTAGACCTTGACCAGGGTCGACGTCTTGCCGATCTTGCGCCCGCCGACGAGGGCGAAACTGGTATCGCCGATCTTGCGCGTGATCGTCTTGAGCTCGTGCTCGCGGCCAAAGAACATATTCTCTGGCACCGGGCCAGAGGTGACGTAAGGCGAGACGACGGTCAGATCGACCTGCTGCAGGATGATCTCTACCAGGCGCTTGCCGGGGTCACGTGCGATCAGGATCTGCCGCAGATCGTTGCCGTCGAGGACGATGAAATCGTGGATCGTGTCGCGCACCAGGTTCTTGAGGTTCTTGCGCTGGTCGAGGTGATCGGCAAAGTCGTTGAGGTCGATGATCAGCGCAAAGTAGCTGGTCATCTCTAGGATGCTCATCAGGTTTCGCAGGTCGGTCAGGTCCTCGGGAGAGCCCTCGCGGCGCCGGACAAAGATGATCGGGAAGCGTGGCGGGACCTTCAGGCGAAGGGCAGGGGCGCGGACGACGAAACCGTGCAGGTGGCGGTAGATCCGCTCCTTTTCCGGCACTTGGACAAAGCCCAGTACGCTGCACAGCTCGTCCGCGATGTCAGAGACAATGTCGTGGAAATTCTCTTCCGACTCGATCAGCTCCCACGCCGACTTCCAACTGTGTAGGAAGGTCTTCATGCGGCGGCGGTTGGCAAGCTCGATGCGCGGCGGCATGTCGTGAAAGAGCAGCGCGTCGTCGCTGTGTTCCTCGACGTAGCGGCGCATCGCCGGGACCCACAGTGCCTGGGGGATAGAGGAGGAGAGAAAGTACTCGTCGACCCAGCCGTGCTGCAGCAGCGCGTTGCGGATGCTGGTCTCCCAGGCGGGCCAGTTGGCCTCGGTCGAAGCCGACGATGGCCGCCCTCCGGCGGCCTTGGCCGCCTCTTCGCGCCGCTGTGCCCGCCGCCGCAGGTAGAGCCAGGTCAGTATGGCAACCGCCCCGGCCACGGCAAAGCCAATGATCACGCCCAGTGCGCTGATCGAACGTGCACCCTGCATCTGTTCCCCCCCGGTTGATCGTAGTGATCAAGACATGATCATTATACAACGGAATCCGTTTCTGCGAAAGATCGACATAACGGAGGCCAGGAGCACCGCGATTTCGCGTTGCAAGCCACGTGTGCCACGTGACACTGGGCGCGAGCTCTAGAACCGGCGCTTCGGTAACGGAAGCACGAGCGACCGCCTTGCGGCTCGATTTGCGGCTTTCCCTCGCAGGCTTATAATGGACGTTGGTTGGTCTATGAGAAGGGAGTGCACGGCTCATCCAGGAGGCAGCGATGGTAACGCTCTTTGGCCAGCAGTATACGAGGTGGGAACTGCTGCGTTACGTGGGCGACGTCAGCCAGGTTGGCGGCGTAGAGCTCAAGACCATGGAAAACGGGCCGCAGCGCGGCGTGCGTACCGCCGATTTCTATACCGGAAGCGGCTTGCGCTTTGCCGTGCTCATCGACCGCGGCATGGACATCGGCCCAGCCGAGTGGGGAGGCCGCCCCCTGGCTTGGCGCTCGCCCGTTGGGGCGGTGCACCCGGCCTACTATGACCCGATCGGCCTGGGCTGGCTGCGCTCCTTTGCCGGCGGCCTGATGGTCGGCTGCGGGCTGGACAACGTCGGCCTGCCGTGTACCGATGCCGGTGAGGAGCTGAGCTTGCATGGGCGGCTGTCGCATATTCCTGCCGAGCTGATCTCGTGTGGCGGTGACTGGCGAGGGGACGAATACGAGATGTGGGTCGAGGGCGAGGTGCGCCACTACAAGGTCTTTAGCGCCAACCTGGTGCTGCGGCGCCGGATCAGCACCACCCTCGGCAGCGATGTGCTCTCGATCGTCGACACGATCGCCAATGCTGGCACCGAGGACGCGCCCTTCCAGATCCTCTATCACTGCAACTTTGGCTATCCGGTGGTGAGCGCCGAGACAGAGCTGTGGCTCGACGCCGTGCACAGCGTGCCGCGCGATGAAGTGGCGGCGGCCGGCTTTACGCAGCACACGCGCTTTCAGCCGCCGACGCCCGGCTACGCTGAACAGGTCTTCTATCACCATCCCCATGCAGACGAGGCAGGCTATGCGCTGGTAGCCCTGGTCAACCCGGCGCTCCACTTTGGCGCCTACGTTCGCTTCCGGATGGCCGAACTGCCGCACCTCGTGCAGTGGAAGATGATGGGCGAGGGTACCTACGTGGTTGGGCTCGAGCCCGCCAACTGCTGGGTGCAAGGTCGCGCCCACGACCGGCAGCAAGGTGTGCTGCAGTTCCTGGCTCCTGGAGAGCGTGTCTCGACCCACCTCCAGATCGGTGTCCTTCCCGACCAGGCCGCGATCGAGGCAATGGCGGCATCCCACGCGTAGAGACGACCGTGAGCCCTAGCGAGCGCGATCCCTGTCGCTGCGCTCCTCGCGACGATACATTCGCGATAAACCAACGGCATCTTCGTAGTGCTTGGCACCAGACGCCAGCGCGGAGATTAGCGTGGGGGAAGCACCGAATGGACGAACTCGTGGCCACAGCCGCCTACTATGGGATCGCCTTGCTCTACCCTATCGTGACTGGGCCACTGGCGGCATACATGCTCCTGCTGGCATGGAGACGACCTGACCGGCGGCTGATCGTCCTCTTTTGGCCAGCCCTGATCGTGCTACATGCGGCAGGCTTCCTGTTGATGAGGCACACCCTGGGCGACCTCCTCATCGGGCCTGGCGCCCTGTCCTGCATGGTCACGCCGGTCTTTGCTGTGACTACTGCTCTGGGGATGCGAATCGCGTCACGCCGGTTGCATGCAGCGCAGGGCGCAGATCCCGCTTGGGGGTACTGGCTCGTGGCAGGGACCATTCTCATCCCGCTGATGCAGTTGGTCACTGTGGCGATACTCTCCCTGTTAGCGCCATCGCGGTAGATAACGTGCCAACCTGTAGACCGTAAGGGCACCCCTCCACCCTTGTTCGCTCGCTTCGCTATGCAAGACTTGACACTAAGAAATAGATATGATATAGTTGGTGCATCCGTAGCATAGGTCGCGCGTAGTGAGTGTAAGGAGTGTGCGATTAGCGACAAAAGGTACCGCGTCAACGAAGGCATTCGTGCCCGCGAGGTCCGCCTCGTCGGCGAGGAAGGGATGATTGGCGTCGTGCCGACCCGAGACGCGCTGGGAATGGCGCGTGAGCGAGGGCTCGATCTGGTCGAAGTCTCACCCAATGCCGACCCGCCAGTCTGTCGTATGATGGACTATGGCAAGTTCCTGTACGAAAAGTCCAAGCGGGAACGCAAGGCGCGTAAGTCACAGAAGACGATCGATGTCAAAGAGATCCGCCTTCGTCCCAAGACGGGCGAGCACGATATTGGTTTCAAGGCCCGTGACGCCGAGCGCTTTCTCAAAGAAGGACACAAGGTCAAGGTTCGCGTGCGGTTCCGTGGTCGAGAGATCACGTATCCGGAGATCGGGCGTGAACTGTTACAGGAGTTTGCCGGCCGGCTCTCCGACGTGGCCGATGTCGAAAGCGCACCACAGATGGAGGGTCGTAGCATGTTGATGATCCTCAGTCCAAACGCCAAAAGCTAACCGTAGGCCCCCTGGGGCACGCGGCCGTTCCCCAGGCAACACAGCACATTGTGAAGCAGGGACAGGGAACTTGCTGTCCCTTTGTTGTTGTCTGGTCAGTACGTGAGACAGATAGTATTTCCGCAGGAGGAAACAGTGCCCAAGATCAAGACACACAAGGCCACAGCTAAGCGCTTCCGCTACAGCGGCCGTGGCAAGCTGATGCGCACTCGCGGTGGTGGTGAGGGTGGTGCGACGCACCTCCGCCGCCGTCGTTCGAAACGAAGCAAGCGTCTTCTCGGCCAGATGACCGAGGTCGAGACCCCAGGCGATGTCAAGCGCATCCAGCGGCTGGCACCATACCTGAAAAAGAAATAGGGTTCCTATACCTGCCGGTGTGGGGTACCTTCCTCTCCCTACACGGGCAGAGACGAGGGCACAGCAAGCAGGCTGTAGCCCTGAAAGGGGAATAGAACATGCGAGTAAAGGGCGGAACAAGGCTCCATCGACGCCACAAGAAGATCCTCCGTTCGACCAAGGGGTACCAGGATGGGCGACGCCGTCTCTGGCGGACGGCGAACCAGGCGGCCCTCAAGGCCGGCCGCTACCAGTACCGGGACCGGCGGAACCGCAAGCGCGATATGCGTCGCCTCTGGATTACGCGTATCAACGCCGCCGCACGCGAGCGAGGCCTCTCCTACAGCCGCTTTATGTATGGCCTCAAGACAGCGGGCGTCGCGGTCGATCGCAGGATGCTGGCCGAAATGGCCGTCAACGATGGTGTTGCCTTCACTCAACTAGTGGACGTGGCACGCCAGGCCCAAGCCTGATCTGGGCAGAGACTGTACTTGCCTGCGTACGTGGGCACGTGAGAGATACTTCTCGCGTGCCCATGATAGTTTGATGGCAGGGGATGACAGTCCCCATCACGTGAACGTCACACCTGAAACAGCGTATTTTGCAAAGGAACGCGTCTCGGGTATAATACGCGTCGATTCGTTGTATGATTGTGACCAACCGAGTCTGCGGGTAACTGCGTCGTTCAGCGCGACGCTTTTTGTTTACACGAGGCTGCGGTCAAGCGAGGAACCAAGGCAATGGCAGAGACAAACTATCTGACTCGCGAAGGCTACGAAAAGCTCAAGAAAGAGCTCAAGTATCTGCGTGAGGTCAAGCGCCTGGAGATTGCGGAACACATCCGCATTGCCAAAGAGGACGGAGACCTTTCGGAAAACGCGGGATACGATGCGGCCAAGTACGAGCAGTCGATCGTCGAGGGACGTATCCTGACGGTCGAGGCCATCCTCAACAGTGCACAGATCATCGACAACGATGGCGGGAACGACACGGTGACAGTGGGCAACAGGGTGACCGTACAAGAAGAGGGATACGAACCGGAGACCTTTCATATCGTCGGCTCGCCCGAGGCCGACCCCAGTAAGGGACGCATCTCGAACGAATCGCCGCTGGGGCAAGCGCTTCTTGGCAAAGCCGTCGATGACACTGTCGAGTTCAGCACCCCTGGGGGCGTAGCGTCTTTCACCATTTTGGCGATCGAGTGAGCCCTTCGCCCTGCCGGAGCCGCTTGCAGTACGTCACGCGCGTTGAGGGGTCAACATGCCAGAACAGGTCACGTTTGTCACAGCCCAAGGGCTGAAACGGATCGAGCAGCAGCTACACCAGCTACGTACGGTCGACCGGCCGAGAGTGATCCTGCAGCTCAAGGAGGCGCTGGAGCAAGCTTCCGCGCAGGCCTCACCGCTTGAGAACCCCGACTATGCTGCTGCCAAGAACGAGCAGGCCTTCATTGAAGGGCGCATCCAGCAGCTAGAGTCCATCGTCAAGACGGCAGTGGTGATCGAAGAGACGACCGCCGAAGTCGTTGGACTCGGTACCAAGGTCACGGTGACCGAGGGCGAGTATGGTACGCCGGAGCACTATCACGTCGTCGGCTCGGTCGAGGCGGACCCGCTGCATGGCTACATCTCGAACGCCTCCCCGCTCGGGCGGGCGTTGATGGGCCACAAGGCGGGTGACACGGTCATCGTCAACGCTCCCGACGGCGATATCGAGTTCCATATCGTATCCGTCGAATAGGCCAGAGCGGGGCGTAATCCCACGGAACGAGACCCATTTCTCGATCATCGCCGAGATATAGCTGGGCCGCACGGTTTTCTCCACCCCGTCGATGCATCCACGTGAATGGGTCTCGTTGTTTGTCCGCCCGCTGGGAGCAAGGAGCAAGCACATGGCACTGAGCGATCAGGAGCAGCAGCGCCTGCAGAAGCTGGAATGGATCCGCGAACAGGGGATCGATCCCTTCCCGCCGCGCTGTGAACGCACGCACACAGCCCAACAGGCGGTTGCCGCTTTTACGCAGGCCGAGGCAGAGGGCACCGAGCTCACGGTCAGCATCGCCGGGCGGCTGCACAGCTTTCGGGATATGGGTAAGTCGATCTTTGCCCACATCGAGGACGAAACAGGGCAGATACAGGTCTACCTCCGGCGTGACGAGGTAGACGAAACCTCGTTCGAGCTGTTCAAGCGCTACTCTGACCTGGGCGATTTTTACGCGTTCACCGGGCCGGTGTTCCGCACGCGGACCGGCGAGGTGACGGTTCGTATCCGGGCCCTACATCTTCTCTCCAAGGCCCTCTCCCCCCTTCCCATCGCCAAGGAAAGAGAGGGCGAACGCTTTAGCGCCTTTGCCGACCGCGAGGCGCGCTACCGCCAGCGCTATGCCGACCTGGCGGTGAACCCCGAGGTCCGCGAGCTCTTTCGCACCCGTGCCAGGGTCATTCGCGCCCTGCGCCACTTTCTCGACGAGCGCGGCTTCCTCGAGGTAGAGACGCCGATCCTGCAGCCGATCTACGGCGGGGCAGCAGCGAGGCCTTTCGTTACCCATCACAACCAACTGCACCAGGATCTCTACCTGCGCATCTCTTTCGAGCTCTATCTCAAGCGGCTGTTGGTCGGCATGTACGAGCGAGTGTACGAGATCGGGCGCGACTTTCGCAACGAAGGCGTGAGCTACAAGCACAATCCCGAGTTTACGCAGCTCGAGTTCTATGCCGCCTACCTCGACTACAATGATGTGATGGAGCTGACCGAGCAGATGGTCGCCTTTGTGGGCGAGCAGGTGATCGGCAGCACGCGCATCACCTACGACGGGCACGAGATCGACCTCGGCCCCCCATGGCGCAGGGTGACGTTGCGCGACGTAGCGCTCGAGGTGACCGGCGTGGATTATGCCCGGTATCCTACCGCCGGGGCGCTGTACGATGCGATCCGTGCGGCGGGTCTGCCAGCACAGGAAGGCGCCACGTGGGGCCACCTGATCGACAAGTCGCTGCTCGGTACGGTCGAACCTACCCTCATCCAGCCGACGTTCGTGATCGATTACCCGCGTGACATCACGCCGCTGGCCAAGGCCAAGCCGGGCGACCCGACCCACGTGGAGCGGTTCGAGTTCTTTATCGGCGGGCTCGAACTGGGCAATGCCTTCACCGAGCTCAACGATCCGCTCGACCAGGAGGAGCGCTTCCTCGAGATGGGACGCCTCTATGCCGCGGACGACGAAGAGGCGCACCCGATGGATGAGGACTATGTGCGGGCCATGCGTTACGGTATGCCTCCCTGCGGCGGGTTCGGCACCGGCGTGGACCGCCTGGTCATGCTCTTCACCGACCAGCAGTCGATCCGCGACGCTCTGCTCTTCCCACACCTGCGCTCCCGCGAGGACTAGATCTACGCCCAACGTTCTGGCGACGCCCGACGTTCCGATGGCGCTCACTGTTCCGACGGCACGACTGTTCTGACAGCGTCACTGTTCCCACAGCGCTCGCTACTCTGACAGCGCTCGTTCCTGCCCATGTGGCTCGCAGCAGGCGCTGTGTCCACTGTAGCCCGGTAAGGACAACTGGCTTGCCGGGCAGGATGCCAAGCCGGGAAGTAACTGCCGATGCATGTTCGGTGGCGCGACCCTCACATGTCCGCCCTCAAGTGGCTGAAGGTCTTGCTTGTGGTCCTCGCCATGTCTGCGCTCGTCTATACTGTGGCCAGACCCTCCCTGCACAGCTACCTGATCACCCACCCCAGGCGCCTGCAGTCCGAACTAACCCCGGACCAGACGGGCCTGCCCGTGGAACGCGTCACTTTCCAGGCCGTCGACGGCGTCGAGCTAAACGGCTGGTTCGTCCCCGGAGGAGGTGACGGCGGGACAATCGTCGTCAGCCATGGCCTGGGCGCGAGCGGAGCAGCCAGCTATCCTGCCTACGCTTTCCTCAACCGTGCTGGGCACGATCTTTTGTTGATCGATCACCGCGCGCACGGGCACAGCGGCGGGCGCGCCAGCAGCCTCGGACCGCTCGAGGTGCACGATCTCTTGGCCGCTGTCTCTTACCTTCGTTCGCGCAATGGCATCGATCCAGAACGGATCGGCGCCATCGGCTGCTCTATGGGAGCAGGCGTCGTGTTGGGGGCCGCAGCGCGCGAGCCCGCCCTGCGTGCCGTGGTGGCCGAGTCGGTCTATGCCGAGCTGGGCCAGGTGTGGGACCGCTTTGGGCGCGTCAGCATCCGTGGCACGTCGCTCTCCTGGTCGTGGGGGATGCCGATGCGCTGGGGAGCCTGGCTGTGGACCGGCGCGCAGCCCGCTACCTTTGCGCCGATCGACGCGATCGCCCAGATCAGCCCCCGACCACTGCTGCTCATCCACGGCGAGCGCGACAATGGGGCCTGCACCGTCGCCGATGCACAGCGCCTCTATGCCACGGCTGGCGAGCCCAAGGAACTGTGGATCGTGCCGGGTGCCGGGCACTGTGGTGCTCACTCGGTGCAGCCAGAGGCCTACGAGGAACGCATCTCCGCCTTCTTTGCCCGCGCTCTGGCGCCGGAATAGACCACGTCCGCGCGACCGCGCGGTCGCGCGGATCGACATGCTAGCGCAGGACGATCTCGGTCCACGCCTCGATCCAGGTCTCCCGGTTCGCAGCGATCTCGTCCGGCGGGATCGTGGCCGGGTCGGTGGCTTGCGCGCCGAAATCGACCAGAACCTGCGGCAACTCGGCCGTCTGGTTGGCTGGATAGACCCACATGTGGAGCGGGATGTCCTCCTGAAACGTCTTGCCGAGCATCCAGTCCACGAACGCTCGCGCCAGGCGACGGTTCTGTGTCCCTTTCAGGATACCCACGAACTCGACCTGACGGAAGCACGTGCCGGGCGCAGTCACGGCGGCGCTGGGGGGCACCTGATATTGTCCTTCGCTGTAATACACCTCGGCCGCGGGGCTGGTGGCATAGCTGACCACGATCGGGCGGTCGCCCTCGCTGGCAGCAGTGAACTGGCCATAGTATGCCTCTGTCCAGCCATTCTCCACGAGCACGTCATTGCTGCGCAAGGCGCGCCAGTACGTGCCATAACCTTGCTCGCCAAAGTGACTGATCGTCGCCAGCAAAAAGGCGAGCCCTGGAGAGGACGTCGCCGGGTTCTCGATGACGGTCAGGCCCTCGTATGCCGGTGCAGTCAGGTCCTCCAGTGCGCTCGGCGGCGCAATGCCCGCATCCTCGAACCACTGCACGTCGTAATTGAGACACACGTCCCCCCAATCGACTGGCAGCAGTTGGTACGTCTCGTCGAGGATCAGTGCAGGCGGAACGTCCGACAAGGCGCGAGATTCGTACGTCTCGAATAGATCGTTCCCTAGCGCACGGCTGAGAAAGGTATTGTCCACGCCATAGAGCACGTCGGCCAGGGGGTTGTTCTTGGCCAGGACCGCCCGGTTGAGCATCTCACCTGCATCGCCCGACTTGAGGAACGTGACCTTGGTATTGTACTGGCTCTCAAAGGCCTCGACCACGTCGGTGCTGATGTCAAAGCTGTCGTGCGTCATCACTACGAGTTCGGCCGGTTTGCCGGATTGTGCGCACCCGGCAGCCAGCAGCACGATCGCCACGCAGATCCACCACTTTTTCATGTCGCCCTCCTCCAAACAAAAAACGCGCCAACCGACGATCGGTTAGCGCGCGTTCCGCTCTATCGTTGCTTCCCTTCGCCGGCATTATCCGTCAGGTTCCAGGGGTCGGCGGTAAACAAATCCACCCTCTCAGCCCGGCTTTCCGAGCTCCCCCAGCG
>Ga0307425_1000551_pt1 | contig 23563 bp, 18 predicted proteins | sample SalMarWE160330MG_FD_202152 | JGI IMG/M metagenome (GOLD analysis project Ga0307425, IMG submission 202152) | Salt marsh sediment microbial communities from the Plum Island Ecosystem LTER, Massachusetts, United States - WE1603-30 | ecosystem: Environmental > Aquatic > Marine > Intertidal zone >...
TTCGGGTGCGTGTACTCGCTCGTTGAGGATAGGCGTGGCGGCCTCTGGGTCGGACACGAGGGACTGACGCGGATCGCTCCTGACGGCGGGATGCGGCATTTCGAGCGGGCGGACGTGATCCCCCAGGGCAGCCTTTACACGCTCCTCGAGGACGACGACGGCTCACTGTGGATCGGCACCGATCGTGGCCTTGGGCGACTTGCCGGGGGGCGCTTCGAATTAGTCGCGGCGGGAAGCGACAGTGACCCGCTGGACGTGCGCTTCCTGGTGCAGTCGCCCGACGGCGCGATCTGGATTGGGACGACCAATGGGATCGCGACCTGGAAGGCGGGAAGGCTCGACCGCTTCCGCGACGTGCCGGGAGCACCGCGAGGGAGGGTTCGGGCGATTTGGTTCGACGGGGACGGCTCCACCTGGATCGGGACCTACGGCGGCGGGCTCGGCCGCCTGCGTGAGGGCCGGTGGTCGTGGTTGACGACGGACGAGGGCCTAGCAGAGAACGTCGTGTCGCGGATCCTTGCCGACGAAGCCGGCTTCCTCTGGCTGTCGGGCAACCGCGGCATCTCCCGGCTGTCGCTGGAAGAGCTCAGGGCCGTCGCGGATGGCAGGTCGGCGCGCGTTACCCCGCTGGTGATTGGCGAGCGGGACGGGCTCACCAGTGCGGAGACAAACGGTGGTTTTCAGCCCGCGGGTTGGCGCTCGCGCGACGGTAGGCTGTGGTTTCCCACCGCGGCCGGCATCGCAGCCATCGATCCCGCCCGCCTCCGCCGCAACCTGGTGCCGCCGCCCGTGGCGGTAGAGGACGTGTGGGTGGGCGGCCAGAGGCTCGTGGGAGCCGCACCGCTCCATGTTCCCGCAGGAGCGCGGAACCTGGAGTTCCACTACGCAGCGCTTGCCTTGGCGCATCCGGATGCAGTCGAGCATCGCTACCGCCTGCGAGGTTTCGACGACGACTGGGTGCGCGCCGGAAGCCGGCGGCTCGCCTTCTACAGCCGGGTACCGCCCGGCCGGTACGAGTTCCAGGTTGTCGCCGCCAACGAGGACGGCGTATGGAACGAACGCGGTGCCTCGCTTCCGCTGGTAGTCGACGCTCACTTCTACGAAACCTCCGGCTTCAGGCTGTTCGTGGTGCTCGCCGCCATCGCACTCGTGGTCGGCTCGCACCGCTTGCGGGTTCGGAGCGTGGAGCGACGGCGGCGGCAACTCGAGGCGGAAGTGGAGGCCCGCACCCGGGAGCTGTCCGGCGCACACCGGCGGGCCGAGCAACACCTCAGACTGCTCAGCGAACAGGACGAGGAGCTCAAGAGGCTCAATCGGAACCTGGCGCAGCTGGTGGACGAGCGTACTCACGAGCTGCGGGAGACCCGCGACGCCACCATTCTCTCTCTGGCGGGGCTGGCCGAGCTGCGCGATGGCACGACCGGCGCCCACCTTGAGCGCATTGCCGCCTATTCGCGACGGCTGGCCGAAGCCATGGACGGCGGGGCCTACGGTGACCTCGGGGAAGCGTTCATCGAGCAGATCGCCCGATCCAGCCCCCTGCACGACATCGGCAAGGTGGGCGTGCCGGACCTCATTCTGCGCAAGCCCGGGCCGCTGACCGTCGAGGAGCGAGAGGTCATGGAGGAGCACACCAACATTGGCGGCAACACTCTGCGCGCGACCCTCGATCGGTTCGAAAGCCAGGGGTATTTGGAGATGGCGATGGACATTGCCTACTCCCACCACGAGCGCTGGGATGGGACGGGCTACCCGCTCGGGCTCGCCGGAGAAGCCATCCCTCTCGCCGCACGGATCGTGGCATTGGTTGACGTCTACGACGCGTTGACCAGTGAGCGGCCGTACAAGTGCGCCCTTCCCCATGAGCAAGCGATCCGGGAGATCGTGGCCGACCGTGGTACCCACTTCGACCCCATCGTGGTGGAGGCGTTCCTCCACGTCTGCGATCAGTTTCCCGACCTGGGTGCGCATTGCTCGACGGACGACGAGGCCTCGCCCGCCGGCTAGCCCAGGTCAGCGGGCGCAATTGCAGCGAGACCGGAGAAGATGCCCCGCGGTCGAGGGAGGCAGCTCGAGCGGGCTCGGGCGGTCGCTACGGTGTCGCTCAGTCCTGCTCAGTGGCTCGCGGCCGCCGGAGCCCCCAAGAATCATCCCCCCTCCCGGAGAATGTCGGCGCGACGGCGGGCGATTCGTCGGTCGGGGCAGGTGCGGGGTCCATTCCATCCTTCTCTGTGCCTCATGCGGCAGGCGTGTGGCGACCCGGGACAATGATGGGCGCGCCTCTTTTCACCGGTCACTCCAGCCGCATCGAGGCGATTCCGACCGCGAGCTTGCGGGTGTCGCGGCTGCGGTCGAGCTCGGCGGGCGACGCCGCGTCGGGCAGCTCGAGGACCAGCGTGTTCTTCTCCTTCAGCGTGCCGGCCGGGATCTTCCAGCGCCAGTCTTGGAACCTCCGGTCGCTGCACTCGAAAGAGGCCACGGTCGTGCCGTTGAGCTCGGCGCGGACGTGCTGCGTGAAGTAGCAGGACCCCTTGACCACGAGCGCCCTCGCGCGGGTGGCGGCGTCCCGCACCGAGAACAGCGCCACCGCCCTCGTGCCGCGGCTCCAGCGGAACGTGCGCTCGGGGCCGTACCAGCCGCTCCACAGGTAGCGGTCGGCGTCGTGGCTGCCGAACCGGACCACGGCCCCGAGCTTGAGTTGCGGGTAGGTCCGGGCCACCGGTCGGGCCTGCACCTTCACCACCGACATCCGGTCGACCCTGGCGACCTCCCGGCTCGGCCCTAACGACAGCAGCCAGTCGCGCTCCTGCCGCTCGCCGCTGGGGACGTCAGGCTGATATCCGATGTTGGTGCAGGCCCAGATCGTGACCGGCCGGTCCTCGCGCAGACGCTGCTCGAGCTTTGCTCGACTGAGGACGGGCATTCTCTGGTGCAGGTAGTAGTGCGCAACGCGCCGGTTCCACCGCGGGTAGAAGTAAACCGCCTCGGGCGGGCCCTCGCGCCTCCAGACCTTGACGAAGTCCCGCATGCCCGCCTTTTCGAGGTAGCCGTACTGGAGGCCGGTGGCCAGGAGCTGGACGGCGACGACGGACACGATCAGGGTCATCGCAGCCGCGCGCCGGGTCGAAGTTGTTGCTGCAACCGCGACCAGGGCGATGACCGGCGGGACCACCAGCACGCTGAAACGCGGATGGTAGAGCACGGGGTGGTAGAGGTCGCTGGTCAGCAGCGCTATGGCCACCGGTGCGAGTGCCATCCAGGCGAGGAACGCCGCGCCGGCGCCGCGGCTCGCCGGGGCGCCGAGGTCCTCCTCCCGGCGCCGGGCGCGGACAATCAGCAGCCCGGCGGTCAGCGCCAGGATGGCGACTGACGCCAGCTGCGCGGCCGGCCACCAGCGGGACGGCAGGCCCGGCCGTCCCCAGAGGATGTCGCGGGCGTACACGGCCCACGCCGTGGAGAGGGAGGCGGGCGGGATCCACGATAGGATCCGCGACGTGTAGAGGCCCGACCTGAAGTGGTCGACGTAATAGAGCCACGGCAGGAAGACGAGACCGACCGCGACCGCGCTCAGGCAGTATCGGCCGATGTCTCTCCACCTGCGGTGTGCGGAGAAGAAAGCGAGAGCGAAGAGCCCCTGCGCCAGCAGGATCGTGATGCCGATGTAGTGGGTGAGCAGCAGCAGGCCGGCGGCCGCCGTGTAGCCGACCAGGAGCCACCGCCGCCCGGCGTTTCGCTGCCCAGTGGGGCCGAGGAGAGATCTCAGGAGCAGGAGGCTGGTCAGCGCGCCCAGCGCCGCCGCCTGCGCGTACATCCGGGTTTCCTGCGCGAAATAGATGTCGAGCGGGTTGACGGCCGCCAGGAAGGCCGCGACCAGGAAGGCGCCTCGGCGTTGCGTGACCTCCCATGCGAGGGCGCCGACGAGGAGGACGCCCGCGATGCTCCACAGCGCGCTGTAGCCGCGCAGGATCCCCTCCGACGATCCGAATGCCGAGCGCCACGCCTGGAGACCGAGGAAGTACGCCGGCGGGTGGACGTCGCGGGCGACGGCGGACAGCGTTTGCGCCGCCGTTCCGCTGGTGAAGTCAAACGCGAAGATCTCGTCGAGCCAGAACGGCTCCCTGGTGATGCCGCCCAGCCGCAGCACGGTAGCCAGCGCGACGATCACCAGCGTGATCGAAACCGTCCATTGGACGCCGCTCGTACGCCACGGCCCCGGGGCCTGCGGCCCCCCTCTCGGCGTCCCCCGGCCATCGATGCGGCCGGTGCGGCGCTGAGCAGCTTCAGGGATGGCGGCTTCTCCAAACGAGCGAGAGATGTCTTGGTTCATGTGCTGGAAACGAGCGCGCTCCGTCCTTGTTGTGGTTGTCGTCAGGCCTTCGAACCTGTGGTGCCTAGGTTGCAGGCAGTCGGCGTCTCCCGCTGCAATGAGCCTTCGTAAAGGCTTACGGTTTCGGCGGCTTCTGCGTCTGCCCGCTGGGGGCCGGCGATGGCGTCGGCGTCGGCCGGAGCAGGTTGCCCTGCTCGTCCATGAGGCCCCTGTCCTTCAAGATATCCCCAGCTTGATCCGGATCAGCGTCCTGATGTCCTCCAGGTCCGCCGGAACCGCGACCGGGAGCCTGAAGCCGGTTCCCTCTCCGTACCTCTTCGCGTTCGTCACCACCTCGACGACCGGCGGAGCAAGCGTGGCCTGGCGGGCTTTCCCCATTGCCCGGTCGCCCAGCACCAGCCCGACCAGGAACGAATCGTGCTGGGGGACCAAGTACGCGACCGTGCGCTTGCCGGCCTTCGCGCGCAGCCCCCATCCGTACTTCTTGCCGGAGGATCCCCACTCCCAGGTATCAACGCCGGCCGATGCTCCCAGCCAGGTCTTGAGAGACTCCCATGCCCCGACTGCAGAGCCCAGAACCGATGAGACCTGCTCGTCGGTCGGCTGCTGCGAGAGGTCGTCGAGTGCAGAAAGTGCCATGGTTGGTCACATGAGAGCTGCGGCGGTCAGCAGGCTGATTGCCAGAAACACGTACCACGAGAAGTGCCGCATTCGCGCGCCGACGGCCGACACCACCGCGCTGACGAAGAACGTCGCGCTGACCGAAAGGAGAACTGCTCTCGACGCCGATACCCCGGGCGACGAGCCAGAGATGGCGAGGAGCACGCCCGCCATGCCGAACCAGGCAACGGTCGTGAGGTGCCAGGCGAAGCGGATGGTTTGCTGCGTGAATGTCCTGGATCCGCGGATCTTCGGGAGGTTCTCGAGAGGAAGCAGCCTCGAAAGGAGGTACTTCTCACCGAGCCACGAGTGTGCAACACCAATGGCTACAGCCAGAATCGCGGAGCTCATGAGCAGAGTTTTCAACGCTGTCACCTCCTCGTCAGACGCCGGCCTGCGACTTGACCTCGAAATGGGACATGGGGACGCTGCCCTTGGCGAGCTCTCTTGGCCTCGGCGCCGCCTGCGGCCCCCGCGTCAGCCTGCTTCTCCTTGAACCCGATGAGGCGCAAGTACCGCTGCGGGTTCAGTTGCGCTGTCGTAAACAGGGCGGCAACGAGGAGGACATAGACTGCAAGCGCCCAGCGCGGCGGTGTTCCCCCGTGTCCCCAGAAGACCAGCACCGCCATCGCCAGGGTGCGGTGAATGAAGAAGTTGCCGCGCGCCGCCCCGGTCGCCTTGAGGGTCACGTCCGGCCGCCAGCGCAGCTCGCCGATCGTCTGCCCGGCGTGCGTTGCGACCGCGACAGCCAGCGAGACCCACGTGCCGAGGCCCGCGAACGCGGCGCCCAGGATGTCGCCGGCCTCGAGGTCGAGCCGCCCGAACATCGCGAACACGGTGACGATCGACGGCATGGCCAGGATGAGGAAGGTCAGCCCGACCACTACAGCCCATGTGGGCACGACCTTCCAGCCCGTCGCCTTGACGATCCTCGGCTCCTCTCGGCCGGTCACCACCAGCGCCACGACGCCGAGCCCCCAGATCGCCAGCAGGCCGTCGAGCCAGTAGAAGAACATCGGCGTCAGGGGCTCCCAGCCGAGGAACCAGACGCCGACCACCGGGATCGCGTTGCCGAGGACGATCTGCGCTGCCGTGAGCCGGTCGACGCCGCCAACGCCTTCTGCCCGCGACGCGCCACCGACAGCCGCCATCACCACCTCCCCGGACCCGCCTCACCGCGCCGGCCCCCCAATCTTCGCCTTCCCCGCGAGTCGGGCACCACGATACACGAAGAGACCCAGGCGGGCAGTGGTTTCTCTTGCTATGTCGACCTGCCTGTGTACGACCACATCGTCATCGTGGTCGAGGAGAACAAGGACTACGATGACATTATTGGCAATCCCGCCGCTCCCTATATCAACGGCGTCCTGAAACGCGAGGGTGCCGACCTCACGCGGTTCTTCGCCGAGGAGCACTACAGCGAAGGCAACTACTTCTGGCTCTTCTCGGGTGACGACCACGGTATCGGATTCACCGACCGGGTGCCCTCCGCGGAGAACCACCCCGGCTACCCCTTCAGGGCACCCAACCTTGGAGCGGCGCTCATCCGGAGCGGGCGGTCGTTCAAGGGCTACTCCGAGGATCTGCCGGCGATCGGCTTCGCCGGTTCACGCGAGGGCCTGTACGCGCGCAAGCATGTTCCGTGGATCAGCTTCGGCGACGTCCCGAACGGCAGTACTCCCGCCGATTCTGCCAACCTGCGCTTCGCCGATTTCCCCTCGGGTACCTCCCGGTACCAGGAGCTGCCGACGGTCGCGTTCGTCATTCCCAACATGATTGACGACATGCACAACGGTGGACTCACCGACAGCATCGCTGCCGGCGGCCGCTGGCTGGAGAAGAACATCGACCCTTACTTCCAGTGGGCGAAGACGCACAACAGCCTGCTGATTCTGACCTTCGATGAGAGCGAAGACCGGCACCACTACAAGGGGCTGACGAACCCTGCCGTCCGCCCGGACGTAGAGGATGGGTCAGGCCACGACCGGCGCTGGCGCCTCGATCTCCAGAACCGCATCGCCACGCTGTTTGCCGGCGCACACATCAAGGCCGGAGACTACCCTGAGGGGCCCGGAGTCACGCACGTGAACGTGCTGCGGACGATCGAGGCGATGTACAGACTTCCCCCGGCCGGGCACCAGCAGGCCAACGCGGTCCGCGCCGGCATCGGCGAGGTGCCGATCACGGATCTCTTCGCTCGCAGACCGTGATGCACGCGGCCTGAGGCGGTGCATCGGCCGAGCATGCCGCCTACCGCGAGCTCATGTGCCAGCCTCTGTTTGCGCCGGCACAGCGGGCTGATGCGGGTGAGAGTGCCTCCCGGAACAGCTTCATCTCCGAGACGCCCACCAACAACAACGACTGACGTCTCAATCGTCCGCGAAGCCGTCGAGCCGTGGGCACGAGGCCCGGCCGCGGGCCATCCCTGCTGAGTTACTCGATCGCGTAGGCCACCTGGGCGAGGTTGTCCGCCGGGTCGTTCGTGGTGTTGTCGACGATCGAGCAGTCGAAGATCGCCGTGCCCTCATTCACGTCGATCTCGAGATAGTCCCCATCCTCGAGCACCGCGCCGGTGAACTCCTGCCAGCTCCTCTGATCCCAGATGTTGGGTCCGTACCGGAACTGCACCGGGCTCGCCGCAGTGGTGCCATCGGCATGGCGGGCCTGGAGGGTGAACTCGACTCCCTGATCGAGGGAGCGGACCGCGATGTTGCTGCGATAGCGGGTCGCATCGGCCGGGCCGAAGAGGAAGCCGGTGGCCCCGGCGAACAGGACGTTCGTTCCCAGCGTGATCATGGCCTGGTTTGGAGCGGCAACCGGCTCCTCCCGAAAACCGGTCGTCCCAGCGGCGCCCTGGTCGTTGTAGACCTGAGCGCCGACCTCTGGGATCGTCGCCCCCCACGGGAGGACGATGTCGAGGCTGCCGGGCTGACCGGTTGCCTGCATCGCGTCAAGGACGTCGCTCCAGGACTGGACGGTGCCCGCGGTGGTCGTGAACTGCAGCGAAGGATCGGCAGGGCTTCCCGGCACCAGCTTCTGGTGGAAGACGAACCTCCCGGTCACGGGGGAGGTGTACGGATAGGAGAGCACCTGGAGCAGGGTCCGGTAGTAGGAGCCCTTGCGTCCCGGGTTCGAGGCCACGGATGTGATGACCGCGGCCACATACTCCGTTGCGGTCCCGGTCGCCTGCACCGCCAGCTCTCCGGTGTACACGTGAGAGTCCGCGTATGTGAAGCTGGCCGCGTCGCCCGTAACCTCGATGTACTTCTTGTGAAGGACGATGCCAGTAGGAGAGTAGAGCTGCGGGTTGCCGCAATCGGCGACCCGAGCAACGCCGATCAGATCGCCTTCCAACACGGGAATCGCCGGTGAAAGGTCCACCTCGTTGTCAAAACTCGTCGTGTACGGTCCGCGCTCGGCGACCAGCGAGAAGGTATCGCCGACTCGGCGGAAGACCTTGACCTTGGCCGCCCCGGCACACCCCGATGCCGACCAGCCGAAGCTCACATGGGTGAGGTTTCCGGACGCGTTTGCGGGGCTCGTGAGGTCGACCGCCGTCCGGATTGTGCCGATCGTCGGGTCACCCGAGTTCGGCGACGAAACGTCGTTGCCCATGGTCAGGGTTTGGGCCGACACGCTCGCCGCCAGAAAGGTCACAACAGCCACAACAGTTGGGACTCGCATGGTTACTCCTTTGCGCCATCTGGGTGTTCATGCCTGTCTTACTGCGGCTCATAGTATACGCCGGTCCCACCGACGCCGGTGCAGCTCGTAACACGTCCGGGAGCTCGAAGGCTGTCTGGTCTCTCGGTGGTCCGGTTCGACCGGACCCTGCATCTCGACCAGAAGGCCGGGCTCCGGGATCTTGGGGATGTTCGCATACGCGCTTCGGCTTCCCAGCTTTCTGGAGCTCGGCACGGATGCACCGGTACCTCGCAACGCCCCTTCCCGGGCCGATAACCGGGAGTGGAGGGAGGGTGCCATCACCCCCCGGGTTGTTGGCTCGAGGCAGAGCCGGCGTCCGGGGCGATGTCGCGCGGCTGGTTCCCTTCCGCGCAGGGACAGTCGGCGTCGGCGAGCGAGTAGTCGAGGAAGAAGTCGCCGGGCGAGACCGCTCGCAGGGTTCGCGAGACGCGGTTCTGGGCGCCGCCAGAGGTGACCACGATCTGGGTCTCGCCCCCCTCGAGTGACACGATCCCCGGGGTGTGGTTTGTGAGCTTGAGCGACACCGGGCGGTCGGTGCCCTCGACCCAGAGGGTGACCGGCGTCGACTCGCCGCGCTTCAACTTCTCACGATCGATGGAGCCGCCGACGCTCAGCACCTCGACGGCTGTGCGGTCGCCGGCGCCAAAACCGGCCGCGGTGTCGCCGGTGACCTCGCCCGCTCCCGTCGCCGCGTCCGCGGGCGCGGTGAAGGTCAGCACTTCCGGTGAGGCGCTGGCCGGCGATCCGAGCGGGACGCCGGATAGCGACACGCCGAGCCGCGATGCATCGTCCGGGAACCAGCCGCAGACGCAGAAGCTCTGGCCGGCGATCAGCTGCGGGCTGGCGCCGCTGATCGCGGGGGCCGCCGGCGTCGTCTCCGGCGGCGGAACCACCTTGCTGCCGCCCCCTACCTTGAGCAGCGTGCCTCCCCAGGGATCGGTGAACGAGACCTCGATCCGGTTGCCGACGACCCACTCCTCCGGCACCGTGTAGCGGTAGGCGCCGCCGGGGACGGAGTCCGCGACGACAGGCGTCGTGCCGTCGCTGACGATCGCCGTCACCCACTCGGGTACCCGGTGCACATCGAGCAGCGAGAAGGCGATCGTCTGGCCCGCCGCCACAGCCGGCGGCATGGCGACCGAGGACTCGTCGCCGGTGGAGGTGTCGCTCGCCCCGCCGGCGGGAGGCAGGGGCGTCACCGGGCAGTCGCTGTGCTCGACGACGTTGCCGCCGGAGAGGACATCGATCGGCACCTTCTCCGGCGCCTTCTCGCCGCCGAGGTCGATCTGCGCCTTCACCGGCTCGCCGCCGGTCAACGCCGGACCGGACAGGATTAGCTGACGACCGTGCCGCGTCATCGACCAACCGGCTGGCAGCTTGACCGCCTTCGCGGCGTGTGCCGCCCGCCGGGGCAGGGTGACCCGCAGCTCGTCGATCGCGGCGCCTTTGCGGGTGGGCGGCGTCGCCAGCAGCAGCCGGTCGTGCCCCTTCTCGTTGCGGCGCGTGGCGACGACAACCCCGGAGAGCGATCCGCCGAGCGGCACCGACGCGCGTCGTATCGTCCCGGCGCCCGGGCCGAGCGCGGCGGTCTTGCGTCCCTTGGTCGAGGCCGGGCGGCACTGCTTCTCGCACTTCGCGAGCGCGGCCTGATCCGCCAGGATCGAGTTGATGAGCTGCTGCGCCTGGTTGCGCAGCGCCTGGACCTGGGACCTCAAGGCCTTGTGCTGCGCAAGCGCCGCGTCTGCGTCCTTGCGTGCCTGGTCCCGGCGCGCCTTGAGCTTGTCGAGGCTCTTGCGCCCGGGGTTGTCCGTGGGCAGGCGCTCGAGTGTATGTATTCGGTTGGACGCCCGCACAGCCCGTTGGGTCGCTTCCTGCATCAACAGCCACAAGGGATCGAGCTGCTTCTCGCTTTCCGCCAGCTGCTCGTAGGTCCCCTCGAGCACGGTGATCGAAGTGTTGATACGGGCGGCGATGGGATGGCAGGGCGGGCAGTCGGTCGAGGCGTTCCGGACCTGGGCGATGCCGCTGCCCAGGCCGCCCCACTCTGCCGCGGAGCGGGGAGGCACATAGGTCGTGCTGCGCGGCCCGGCGGGTGGGCAGTACCTCTTCTCGCAGCGCGTGAGGTCGATCTGGAGCGACGAGCGCTGGCTCTCGAGCCTTGCCACCAGGTCATGGAGCGATTCGAGGCGGGTTTTGGTCGCCTGCATCTCCTCTTTGCACCGAAAAAAGTGATTGAGCGCCACTTTCGCCGTTTTGGTGAGGATGTCGATCTTCCTCTGGGTCTTGGCGTCGAAATGAGTCCGGTCGCGCTTGTGCTCTCCGTCCCACACCAGGTCGTCGACCTCCCCGCTGGCACGGCTGTATCGCCGGTACTCCTCCTCGTTGCAGGCTGCCGCGTCCTTGTAGCGCTTTTCGAGCTTCGGGATCTGCTGCTCGGCCTTCTTCTGCTGCGCTTCGAGCTCGTTCATCTTGCGCGCGATGTAGCGGCAGGGGATGCACGATGTGGTGACGGTCGCCGCGGCCGCGCCCGGCAGGGAGGCCGCGAGGCCCGCCGCGAGCAGCAGAACCGCCCGGGGCGGAATCCTCCGTCCGCGCGGCGGGGTCGCGAAGGGCTTCGTCGAGAAGCGCGAGAGGATAGAAGGTCGACGCATCGTTTCACCTCCAAAGCCAAAGGCGGAGCCGCGGCGACCTCTCGCCAAGCACCCTTGACCCTCACTCGTTTGATGTTGGGTCTCAGTATACATGACGAGGAACCCTGAATTCAACCGCGCTTCTGATGCGTTCGATACGGGTACCTCGTGTTACAGGTCACCAAGAGGTGTCGGGTATCACCGTCTGACCTCGCGAGCGACACCGCAGGGTGCTGGCCGAGGGCAAGGTGCTCAGTTCCTCAGACCAGTGAGAGGGTGATGGCGGCGTCGGGCAGGTCCTGGTCGCACGATCCGGCGATGTGTGTGCGATACTCCAACGGATGGGACTACTCCGGCCGAAACCAGAGCGCAAGTCAGCGTTCCACGCCACCGTGGTGACGTGCCCCTACAACGGGCACCAGGTCGGCTGGTGCCGGGGGCTGTGCACGCCCGTGGCCGGGGTCGGCCACTGTGGGCGTCCGGCGCCCCACGCGATACTGAGCCGCACGCAGCTCGCCATCGCCGTGCACCTTGCTCTCCGCGCCGCCGCCGACTGACCAGCGGTGCCACGTATCGTCTTTTCGCAATAAGGTCCACGTTCCAAAGCGAAAGGTCGGTCGGTGCGCCAGCGCCGCAAGATGTCGGGAAGAGATACGCGGCGCCCATGATGCAATACCGGACGCACATCGCTCGAGGCAGTCCGAACCCAGATCGTCAGAACCGTCTGACATGCACCGATGGAGGTCGGACCGCGATCGGCGGTGACTACCTGATCCGCTGGGCCGGGATGTAAACGGGGTCCCCGGTCCGGTTGTCCACCACCGATGCGTAGGCGAAGAACCTCCCGCCCTCGCTGGCCGTCGTGGCCAGCAGGAAGCCGCCGACGACGGTCGTTGGCGTCACCGTCGTGAAGACCCTGTCGATCTGCCGGAACTCGTACGCTTTGAGCGACCACGATTCCGTGCCGAGCCGGGTGCCGTCGTCGAGGTACATCTCGACGACGACGGTGACCGGGGTCGCGGAGACGTTCACCAGTCCGAGGTTGGTTCGGTACTGCGAGGACTCCGCGAGTCCCAGCAGCAACGCCACCTCGCCCTCGAGCATGGCATCACCCTGCGGCACACCGGGGATGAACTGCCCGTAGGTCCCTTGCGGCTGGTCGTTGTAGGTCCGGCTGGTCACCATGAGACGCCCGCTCGTCGGCGTGAGACGGAGCGCCGCAGCGCCGCTGAACTGGAACGCGCTGCCGAGCACGTCGACAAGGCGGCTGCTGTGGCCCGCCTCGAGCGTGAACGCCTTGGTTCGGGGAGACGGGTTGGACGTATCCCGTTCCATGAGGGCGACCGAGAAGGCGGCCTGCGAGCCGCCGGGGTTGTGGATCTCGAGGTCGCTCCGCCAGTTCGTGCCCTCATAACCAGACAGCGCTGCCGAGGCCGGCACCCACGTCTCGTTGCCGGTGCTGACCACGGTTACCTGGTGCGAGACGGTGCTCGTGCCCAGAGCATTGGTCACTGCCAGAGTCACCGTGTAGGTGCCGACCTGTTCGAAGACGTGGATCGGGTTCGCATCGCCGGCGGTGTCGGAACCGTCGCCGAAGTCCCACTCCCAGGAGTCCGGCGGCCCTCTCGAAAGGTCGACGAACCGGACCGGCTCCCCGGCCCGCGGCGTGCCCGGAGCCCACTCGAAGGCAGCAACCGGACCAGCGACGTGGCCGCAGAGGACGACGCCCTCCAGGGTAACTCCGGTGGTCAGCCACACCGTCGAACCCCCGGGCGAGACGGCGACAGCCCAGGCAGGGTGATGGGTTTCGGTGGCGTCCTTCAGGACCGGCGCCGTCGGGTCGCTCACGTCGACCATCAACAGGCCGGCCCAGTCGGCGGCCACGAACGCCATATCCCCGTAAAGGGCAACGCCTCTGGCTTTCCCCGGGACCTCGAACCCCCGAATGAGCGTTGGCGAGCTCGGATCGGAGACATCTACGAGCTGGAGGCCGCTTCGGAACGAGGCCACGACGGCCAGCGAGCCCGACACGGCCACGTCGAGCGTCAGCCCGGGAACATCCAGACTTGCCACGACCACGGGATGGGTGGGATCGGACGCATCGACAATCTGTAACCCCCAGCCGTATTCGATCACGTACACGGTCGTGCCCTGGGCTACGACCGAACGACCCCAAAACGGCGTATCCACCGTCCCCACGATCTTCGGGTCGGACGGATTCGAGACATCCACCACATTGAGGCCGTTCCACGCATCCGCCAGGTAGGCGGTCGACCCAGAAACGGCGACATCCTCGGCAAACCTCGAGGGCGAACCGGCTGCGGCACCGAGGAACTCCGGATGGGCCGGGTCCGAAGCATCCACTATCCGGAGCCCCCCGGACCCGTCGGCAACATAGGCGAGGTCGCCGCTCAGCGCCACACCACGGACGTCTCCCAGCGTCTCGAACTCTGACACAGGACGGGGAAGATCCACATCCGACACATCGACAACGGCCAGGCCCGCGCCACGGTTGGCGACAAACGCGGTCGCTCCGTTCACCGCCAGCGCGGAGGCGAAACCCGGTGTGGGGACCTGACCGATCAGCCTCGGGTTGGCCGGATCCGACACGTCGGCGATCCGGAGCCCGAACCCGTAGCCGGCGGACCAATAGGCGTCGACGACGAACAGGATTGTCTCCTCGAGGGCGAGCTTGTCGGCCACCGCAGTAGTACCGAGGTGGCCGATCTCCACCGGCGCGGCCGGATTCGAGGCGTCGATCACCCGCACGCCCGCGGCACCGTCCGCCAGGAAGACCGTCGTCCCGCTGACACGGACATCGTTGGACTCTCCACTCGTGCCCAGGCTCCCGATGACCGCAGGGTTGACGGGGTCGGTCACGTCAACGATCTGGAGGCCATCGGGGCGGCAGGAGACGTACGCGGTGGTCCCCACTACGCTGACCCGATACGCCCCACCGGGAAGGGCCGCGTTGCCAAGCAGTACTGGCGCCGTCGGGTCCGACACGTCGACGATCTTCAGCCCATGACTGTACGTCGTCACGTACGCCCTGCCACCCGAAACGGCCACGCCATACACGAACACGTCATAGGCACTGGGTGACAGGTCGATGCTGGAGATCACCTCCGGATGGACCGGGTCGGAGACGTCCACAAGCTGCAGAAAGTCAAACTCGGACGCAACGTAGAGAATGTCGCCGTCGACTACGAGATCCACCAACGGTAGCGAAAAATCCAGTGTCGACAACAACACGGGATTCGCGGGATCCGCCACGCTGATGATGTTCAGCCGAGACATCCAGTCCGTCACGAAGGCGAGACCGGAGGAGACGGAGATGCTCCTGCCGGGTGCGCTCATGGACAGCTGTCCGGCAAGGTGGGGCGCCTCCGGCTCATGGACGTCGTAGACACTGAGGCCGAAGTCGTCGGCGAGGTACGCGAAGCCGCCATCGACCGCGACGTCCCAGGGCCGATGGTTTTGGGGACCGAAATCGAGGTGCCCCGCGAGCCGCGGGCACTCGTCGAGCCTTGTCGTCGTCGCCTGTGCCACTGCCGGCCGCCGCTCCGCGTTGCCAGCAGCGCTGGCAGTACGGCCAACGGGGAGGATCAGGACGGGATCTCCGGTGCGGTTGTCGATCACCGAGGCGTACACGAAGTAGGCAGCTCCCGGAGTGCCGGAAGACACCTGCGCATACGCATCGGCGATCTCGTCGTCGGTGAGCTTCTCGATGATTCTGGTCGCCTGCAGAAACCCGTACGGGTCGAGGGTGTAGCTCTTCGTGCCGAGGGCGCTCCCATTGGCACGATACAGCTTGACGGTGACCTGGAGGTTGCTGGCCGTTGCGTTGGCAAAACCGATGTTGGTCCGGAAGTCCGAGGTGCTCGCGAGCTGGATGAGGCGAACCTCTTCGCCCTCCGCCACGGACGCCGTGATCGGCTGCCCGGCGATGTACTGGCCGAAGGTACCCGTGGCGGCGTCGTTGTAGGTCCGCGACGAGATCACCAGCGGCCGGCCGCTGGTCACGATCAGCGAGCCCGACGCCGAGCTCTCCGCGAACGCGCTGCTGACGAAGTCCTCGATCTTCACGGAGCTCGCCGCGGCCACCTCCAGCCGACGGCCGGCCGCAGTCATGTTGTCCTGCCCCTCGGGACAGAAGAACAGCGTGGCGTGCACCGTTTCGGCGCCGGGGTTGTACAGCACGACGTCGGAAACCCAGCTCGTACCGTGGAGCCCGCTGATGTGGGCCGCGCCGGGAACGACCCAGCCGTACGCAGCCGGCGAATCGATGGACCCGGCCGCCTGCACGGTCACCGTCTTGGTGACCGACTGGGTGGTGGTGAAGCCGACCGTGACGGTCAACTCCACCTGGTAGCTGCCGGGCTCCGAGTAGGCGTGTGAGGCAAGGTGGGATTTCCCCAGCGAGGTTGCTCCGTCGCCAAAGTCCCACGCCCACTGGGAGGCGGCCGCGTCGACCTCTCCTGTAAAGTCAACAGTCTCACCGACCTTGGGGAGTACCGGGGACCACGAGAAGTCAGCCGCGCTGGCCTCCGTAGCAATCCCTGATCCGACGGCCGCAGTCACGGCGAGGACAAGGCCAAAGAGCAGAACACCCTCAAACCGTGAGGTCCTGCGGTGGATTTCCCCGTTCATGTGTTGGCCCTAGTCGTACCTCAAGATCGTACCACACGACGCTAGATATCCAGGTTCGGCCACTCCTCGCACGGGTAGTTCTTGACGTGGAGGACATCCACCAGGATTTCCTTCGCGTTTGTGGCCAGCGTGCTGGCGAAGATCTTCTGGCCGTCTTGCGAGATGGTGTACACCGCTCGCCCTTCCCCGAACCGCTCCCAGCGCACGAGGTAGTTGGCCTTCGGGTCGATTGCGGCGAGGCGCCACCAGCGGCGGGCATTATTGTCCTGGCGGCGGCTGCCAGAGCTCGACTTTGTTGCCCTCCGGGTCGATGACCCAGCCGAACTTCCCATACTCAGAGTCATCCGTCTTCTCAAGCACATGACAGCCCTCGTCACGAAGTGCCTGGAGAAGTGCGGCGAGGTCAGCGACTCGGTAGTTGATCATGAACGGCGACCTGCTCGGTGCGAATTGGTCCCCGTCGGCGGCCCCAATGGACCAAATCGTCGTTCCCTCTATCGGGTTGCCACTCTCGTCCGCCCAAACGAACGCGGCCCCGCCCCAGTCCTGAACATCGATGCCCAGGTGAGTCTTGTACCAGGAGCGGAGTGCCGCCGGGTCCTTGGCGTTGAAGAAGATCCCTCCTATTCCAGTGACTCTCTTCATCAGCGTTCCTCCTTCCCAACTTCCCACAGCCCGGCACGAATGCCCTCCGCCGACCATCGCCATGTGAAAGGAGTCTGCACCGAGGCTCCGATCTGCGGATCCTCCCGGATGCTCACGGTGAGGATCCGGCCTCCGGACTGACCGCCTGACCTTCCGAAGTCACCCCGTGGTTCGCCAGGTGCTCTGCCTTCCACTGCATGGCCGCGTGGACCCGGTCGTACCCGCTGGGGTGGTCGTAGAAGATGAAGCGCTCCACCGGCCCCGGCTCGAGCTTGCGGTACTCGGCGAGGCTGATGGCGGCCATCGCGAACCCGTCGGGCTGCTGTGCCGCGTTGAGGCCGAAGTAGTCCGCCTCCTGCTCGGCGGTCCGGATGGTGGTGTTGACCATCGGCGTCATCAGGAAGAAGAAGACGGCGAACAGGGCGACGATCAGCGGCCAGCCCGCGGGATCGGCGACCCGGCTCACGCCCCACCGTCCCCCGAAGCGGGCCACCAGGCGGCGGAAGGCCCAGGCCACGCAGGCGAACCCGATCACCAGAAGGAGGCCAAAATCGATGATGAGCCGGAAGGCGTGGTGCAGGACGTAGTGGCCCATCTCGTGCGCCATCACGGCCTCGATGCCCTCTTCGGATTGGCGGGTGAGAAGGTTGTCGTTGAGGCTGATACGGGTCGTCGGCCCGAGGCCGGAGACGTTGGCGCTGATGCGGTTGGTCTGCCGCGAGGCATCGAACCAGTAGACATTGTCGGCCGGGATCCCGTTGGCCCGCGCCATGCTGAGAATCCGTGAGCGGATGTGCCCCTGCGGCAGAGGCTGGTAGTCGTTGAACAGCGGCGCGATGTACACCGGCGCCACGGCCATGACGACAGCGAGCAGTATCAACCCGACAACGGAGCCCCACAGCCACCAGCTCTGTTCGACCCGCCTGAAGACCGCGTACAGGACCCAGAGAGCGATCAGGCTCAGGACCGCGCTCACACCGAGCCCCACGCCCCAGTCCCGGAACCAGGCGCTGAAGGTCTGCGTCGCCAGGCCGTAGTGGTGCTCGCGAATGAAACCGGTGTAGATCGTCCACGGCAGGGTCAGCACCGCCACGAAGATCGCGTAACCGACACCGAAGAAGCCGGCGTTGAGGGCCGGGAAACGGGTCCAGCGCGTGCGGTCCCGCAACCAGGCGGCGACGCGCCCGAACAGCAGCACCGCGGCGATCGCCAGCCCGTACAGGAGGGTCCAGAGCCTGATCCAGTAGCCGCCCTCGAAGTAGGCGTCGGAGCGCCGGCGTTGCTCGGGGGTCAACAGATCGAGGTAGGCTCTGGTGGCGCGATCCACGTTGAAGTCGGGGCCGGCCACAGCTCCCTCTGGCACCCGCAGCTTGACCTCTGCAACCTTGCCGAAACCGGCCGGCCGCGTCTTTGCGGCCCCTGCCCCCGCACTCGGCGCGATGCATATCGCGCCCACGATCAGAGCCGACGTCAACAGGTACCGGCGCATGGAGCACACTCCTTTGGGTTGTCTGACTCGGACATTAGGCAGGAGCCTCCTCCAAGTCAAGCGGATCGGGATGGGCAAGCCGAGGGGCGCAAGAGGTACACGAGGTGCCCGTCTGCCGCGACGCTCCCAGGCGACCTGACCTGATCTGCAAGGGCTCAGATTCTCCGGCGCTCAACCTGCGCCGGGCGCAATCGAGTGAGGTGAGAAGGCAGGGTCCTCACACCGGCAAGAACCGTCAGAATAGTCTGACCTGGCACCGAAGTGGCCATGCCGTTGGCCGACGGTAATCATGCGCCTCTTTTCGGCGGAGACAGGAACTTCTGCAAGGGGATTCCGACATCTGCCGCGATCTGCCGCAAGAGGATCGGCGAAACATCGCGGCCCTTGTGGTCAGGTACGGTGGTCGACCGGGCCGTCAGGGTGTCGAATTTGCTTGTGAGAACCGCGTTGGCGGACCACCTTGAAGCCCCACGCCTCGAGGAGGCGCACGACCTCCTGCGGCTTCAGAACGGGGATAGTGCCCACAACTAACCCACGGAGACGAGCTGGGTACCCACGAACTCGGTCTCCAGCACCGGTTCGCCGTCCTCCAGAATCATCTCGATGACCTCTCTGAGGTTGGAGTTCAGCTCGTCCAAAGTCCGACCCTGGCTGTGGGCGCCAGGGAAGCCCGGCACATGCCCGACGTAGAGCCCGGTATCGGGACAACGCTCCACAACCGCCGTGTATGTAGCCATGTCAGCCTCCCCGCTGCAAGTATACCCACTGATCGCAGGGCATGACGGCACCGTCGTTTCTTCCCTCATCGGTGCTGAGCGTGCGGGTGCCACCGCGTACCCGGCGCCGCGGCGCCCCCGAGCGATCCGGCCTGATCTGCAGGGACTCAGATTCTCTGGCACTCATTCTGTGCCTGGTGCAATGGGGCTGGGCGAGGAGTTGCGGACATTGGGCAGGAGTCTCCCCCCAGGTCAAGCGGATCGGGATGTACAAGCTGAGGTTTGCTAGAGGTGTCCGGCTGCCGCGAGATGGGGTTTCCGTTTCGCCCGCGGGATCGAAAGTGCCTGAGGTGCCGGTCCTGGCACCTACCTTGACGAAGCCGGCCGGCCGCGTCTTCGCGGCCCCTGCCTGCGCACTCGGCGCGATGCCTATCGCGCCCACGATCAGAGCGAACGTCAACACGTGCCAGCGCCTGAAACACACTCCTCAGGGTTGTCTGACTAGAACATTAGGCAGAGGCCTCACCCGATTCAAGCGGACCGGGATGCAACAGTGGCAGACTCTAGGATCTTGGGACATGTGTGAATGCCAGTCCCAACCTCCCAACTTCGTCGGGCCTAGCACCCTTGTGAAGAGCCGGTCCTGACACCAGTACGCGAGATGATCTCGGCCCGAGCCGGGGCTCCACATCCGAAGCACTCCCAAACGGCCGGCCACAGACGACCCAACGGTGCCATTGACAGCCCAGTGGTTCTGTGTCACAGTCTCAGTGACAAGAGAACATATAGGTGTGTGGGCGAGGGAGAGACACCTCAGCGAATCCGGCCTCGAATCTCCACACAAGGGAACAACGAAGGGAGCATTGAATGAGATGGTTCAGCACCGCTCTGGTTGTTCTGGTGGCGGTCGCGATGAGTGCGGCAACGCTGGCGCAGGCCCAGGAAGCCGAGTGGAACGGCACCTCGGTCGACGCCTCCCAGGCGCCCGGGGACGCTCCGACCTCGACCGAGGCCGCCTCGGGGTACCTCCTGGAGGGCCCGCCTCCTGCGGACCCGAAGTGGGGCACTCAGGACTATATAACCAGGACTCTGGGGCCAGCAGACTTCATTCGGCTCTGGTCGTGCGCCTCCAATGGGACCCCCGACTACAACGGCCTACACTACATCATGCCGGCCTCGGGCCAAACGGCTATCTGCGTCGGCGCCCCGATCCACCTTCCCGCCGGCGCCCACCTCGAGTACGTGCGACTTTTCTACTACGACGACATAGTCGGCTCGGTACCGAGCCTGTCAATGTACTCCGTGAGTCTCTTCACCAAGACCACTGTGGCAGACTTGACGCCGACCCCCAGTAGCAGCGGAGACAGGCAGCTCGACTTCGGCCCTCTTGACTACACTGTTCCCGTTCAGAACACATCCCACAGTATCCTGGCGACCCTCCATCGGAGCGGAACCACCTACCAGGGGATCTACGGGATGACGTTCTGGATGCACCTGCAAGTCAGCCCGGCGCCGGCGACCGCCACCTTCGACGACGTACCGGTCGGCTCCTTCGGCTTCCAGCAGATCGAGGCGCTCGCCGCCTCCGGCATCACCGCCGGCTGTAATGCCACACATTTCTGTCCCGATGCGCCGGTCAGCAGGGCTCAGATGGCGGTCTTCCTGGCAAAGGCGCTCGGCCTGCACTGGAACATGTGACGACTCACGACCACCCCAGGACCGGAAATGCAGAGGGGTGGGACTGGTGTGCGATACTCCGGCTGATGGGACTGCTCAGGCCGAAACCCGAGCGCAAGAAAGCGTACCCCGCGACCGTGGTGATGTGCCCGTACAACGGCCACCAGGTCGGCTGGTGTCGGGGGCTGTGCACGCCCGTGGCCGGGGTCGGCTACTGCGGGCGCCCGGCACCCCACGCGATCATGAGCCGAACGCAGCTCGCCATCGCCGCGCACCGTGCAGTCCGCGCCGCCAAGAGTGCCTAGGCTGTTGGCCCCGGCACGTATACGGCTATTACGCCTGCCAACCGCGCTTCAGAGCAGGGTGCGTTCAAGCGGGCGTGCCGGGCGCGGCATTCCCCTGAAGCGCGAGGACGAGCCGGCCGCCCTCGGAGGGGAATGCCGACGCCGGGCTCCCACGGTCCTTGGCGTTCAGAGAACGGCTCCAAGATTGAACGAGGCGGCCCGAGCGGCTTACGGCGGTCGTCATGAGGACGCCGATCTCATCTCGTGGCCTTGCGACCGCCGGAAACGCGAGGCGGCCGGGCGCTCCTGCGACCGGACGGCCGCCGGAGCTGCAAAGAACCGCTCTCCCACCATCCTGAGCATTTCGCCATACGGCGCTCATGAGCTGCAACGGCCACTCATGAGCTGCAGCCGGCCTTCATGAGCTAGAACGGCCGCTCATGCGGACGTAGCTAGCCTGGTCTGCCGGCCGCGCAGGGCCAGTTGCTTCGGTATTTCAGTCCGGCCACCGAACTGGCACATCTACGTTGACGCGGCGCCCGTTTCTCACGGCTGCAGAGCCAGCTGAACCCTGATGGCCCGTTCGACCTCCCTCAGATCCGAGTCGTCCAAAGCCCCCAGGCGATCGCTCAGCCGGTTCTTGCTGACGGTGGTCAGCTGGTCGGCCATCGCCTTTCTCCGCTCTCCCCCGAGGCTCACGTAAGCTTCGCTCGGATAGAGCCTGGAGACATTGCTGGTGAGCGGAACCACCTGGACCCGATTCAGGTACTGGTTTGCAGCGTCGTTGCTGACGATGACCGCCGGGCGCCGCTTCCTGATCTCACCGCCGAGCGAAGGCTCGAAGCTCACCCACCACACCTCACCGCGTCTCATCGCCCACGTCCGTCACGGTCGACTCCGCCCATTCCAAGGCCTCGGCTTCCCGCTCCTCGTCCTGTGCCATGGCTCGGTACGCCGCGGACAGGTCCTCCCGAACAACGTGAGGGCGGACGAGGGACTCGATGAAGCGGCTGATACGGCGCCGGCCGATGACCCTGTGCAACCCCTGATAGACCTGTTCGTCCACGGTGATGGTGAGCTTCTTCTGCATCTCGGCTCTCCTTACACGTATACTACACGTGCAATGGCCTCCGAGCAACCCATCCACACCGTGTGGACCGCCAGCCGCTCTCCACGGCCTGCTCATGAGCTCCAACGGCCGCTCGTGAGCTGCAGCCGGCCTTCATGAGCTGAAACGGCCGTTCATGCGGACGGTGGACCCTCACGCCCACCCGGGAGGGAAACGGAAGACGGGAAGAGGGAAACGCCCGAGCGGGAGGGCGCAGGTGGTCGGCGTTGCGGGGGGGGTTCCCCGGGGCGATTGCAGGTCGTGGGCGCGAGGGGTACGGAGAAGGGCGCGCTCAAACGGGTGTGCCGGGCGCGGCATTCCCCTGAGGCGCGAGGACGAGCCGGCTGCCCTCGGAGGGGAATGCCGACGCCGGGCTCCCACGGTCCTTGGCGTTCAGAGAACGGCTCCAAGATTGAACGAGGCGGCTCGAGCGCTCTCCGGCGGTCGCCGCGAAGCCGGCGATCCCTCTCGTGGCCGCGCGACCGCGCGGCCGCCGAGGCAACGGAAGAGGATCCCCACAAGCGTCCAGAGAATGGCGCCGCACGGCGCTCATGAGCCACAGCCGGCCTCCATGAGCTGAAACGGCCGTTCATGCCTCGATCCCCGGCATCCGTCCTAGGGCCTGACACCGGCGCAATAGCGTAATAGCGTTCCTGGTACCTATATGGGCGCAATAGCGTAATAGCGTTCCTGGTACCTATATGATCGGCGCAATAGCGTAATAGCGTTCCTGGTACCTATAGGTACCTATATGATCCATATGATCCTGCCTGTTGATCACCAGTCCCCCTGGGCCTTCCCTCGTTCCAGCTGCCGGATCTGCTCTTCGACTGAAGTGTTGATGCCCTGAGCGATCCGATCGACGTGCTCTTGTTCATGTTGCCCGATCCAGATCGCTAGGTCCTTGATCCACTGGACGATCTGGTAGACCTGATCGACGTTCCTATCTGTGACGTTCAAGTCGGTAAGGCGCTTGGGATGAGTGACTGAGTTGCGTACACCGAGAACCTCATCAAACCCTTCGGGCCACGGTGCCTTGGCTTGCAACGGGGTCCCCGTTTCCAGCGCCTTCGCGTAGTACCTTAGCGAGTAACGGATTGTGTCTTTCAGGCGGGAGTACCTCGTTGTCCACACAACGGTCCCATCGTCCAACTCTTCATACTGCCCCTCCAAGAGTGCCCGCTCGGCCTTCGGTGGCAATGACACCGTACCCGCTCGTGCACCTGCCAGAGCGCGCCCGCGGGCATGGCTGACGATTGACTCGATCGCGGAGAACAACGATCTGATCATGAGGCAGCGCCACAGATCCTCTCTGATCTCCCTTCGAAGAGCCACGGTGTCCCTTAGATCCGCAACAAGAAGGTTCATTAGCTCAAAACCTTCGTTGAAGCCCGGTGTTTCGACTTCTGGTATGTGTTTCATGGAGCCTCCGGATAACCCTGACCCTGGACGGACTCTCGCATTATCTCCTCCGCCTAGACGTCAGGTTCGGGGCTGACTGGTCGGCCGCCAAGTGAGTCAGACGATCTCGACCTACGCATGCACCACAGTGGCGGGATGAAGAGACTGGGGCCATCTCCCCAACGTCCCAACGTCTCTGCGGCTTCCAGTGGGTGGCACCCATGACAACACAAGCGCTTGTTGGGCGGCATCTCTACGGCTTACGTGATTG
>Ga0307425_1000552_pt1 | contig 23556 bp, 18 predicted proteins | sample SalMarWE160330MG_FD_202152 | JGI IMG/M metagenome (GOLD analysis project Ga0307425, IMG submission 202152) | Salt marsh sediment microbial communities from the Plum Island Ecosystem LTER, Massachusetts, United States - WE1603-30 | ecosystem: Environmental > Aquatic > Marine > Intertidal zone >...
CTTGAGGGTGGCGGCAACGTCCGAGAAGTAGCCGGTCGTGGCCTTGGGCCAGTGCGGCGACACCTTCTGCGCCAGCGCCGCGGTCGCGGCGGGGTCCGCACTCAACGCCGACACGACGTCCACCCAGTCGAGAGCGTGCAGGTGATAGAAGTGGATCACGTGGTCCTGCACGTACTGTGTCAGGAACATGATGTTGCGAATGATGTCCGCGTTCGGCGGCACCGTGATGCCGACGGCGTTCTCGACCGTGCGCACCGAGGCCAGCGCGTGCACCGTCGTGCAGACGCCGCAGATCCGCTCGCAGTAGGCCCACGCCGTACGCGGATCACGGTCGCGGAGGATGATCTCGATCCCCCGCCACATTGTGCCGGAGGACATCGCGTCCTGAATGGTCCCCTTGCCGTCGAGCATCGCCTCGATGCGCAGGTGACCCTCGATGCGGGTGACGGGATCGACGACGACTCGCTGTGCTGTCATGACATCCCCCCCTTACTCCTCGGCCTCGGTGTCCTGACCGCGGGAGCGATCGAGGCCCTTCTTGACCATGAACGATGCGAAGTGGGCCGCCACGCCCACCCCCGCGGCGATGGCGAGGGTGCCGCCGATGGCGTCGGGCGTGGCCTCGATGCCCGGCACCGGAATCGAGGCGAGCCGGTCGTAGAACGGGCCGTTGTCCCAGAAGTTGTTCTCGCTGCAGCCGATACAGCCGTGCCCGGAGCCGATCGGGTAGGACACGCCGTTGTTCCACTTGAAGGTCGAGCAGGAGTTGTAGGTCGTCGGCCCGCGGCACCCCATCTTGTACAGGCACCACCCCTTGCGCGCCCCGTCGTCGTCCCATGTCTCGACGAACTGACCGGCATCGAAGTACGCCCGGCGGTAGCACTTGTCGTGAATGCGCTGGGCGTAGAACATCTTCGGCCGGTGGAAGCGGTCGAGCTCGGGCAGCCTGCCGAACGTCAGGACGTAGGTCAGGACGCCGGTCATGACCTCGGCGATCGGCGGGCAGCCGGGAACGTTGATGATCGGCTTGCCGTGAATCAGCTCATGAACCGGCTTGGCGCCGGTGGGGTTCGGATAGGCCGACTGCACGCAGCCGTTCGACGCGCAGGAGCCCCAGGCCACGACGAACTTGGCGTGCTCCGCGGTCTCACGGAGGACGTTCAGGAACGTGTCCCCGCCGACCGTGCAGTAGACCCCGCCGTCGTTGGTCGGTGCGTTGCCCTCGACCGCGAGCACGTACTCGCCCGGGTGCTCCTTGATGACCTTGCGCCGGATCTCCTCGACCTGCTCCCCGGCCGCGGCCTGGAGGGTGTCGTCGTAGTCGAGCGAGATCATGTTGAGAATCACGTCCTGGGCGATCGGGTGCGAGGAGCGGATGAACGACTCCGAGCAGCAGGTGCACTCGAGGCCGTGGAGCCAGATGACCGGGATGCGCGGCTTGGTCTCCATCGCCTCGACGACCTTGGGCACGAGCGACACGTCCAGGCCCATCGCGGCGGCCGTCAATGTGCAGAACTTGAGGAACTTCCTCCGATCCACCCCGTGGGCACGAAGGACGTCATACGTCGTCTTCGGTCGACCCGAGGAACTCATAACCCCCCCTTTGCTGTAGGCGGCCGGCCGGCGACCGGCATCGGTTGCTTGCTGGATCAATCCTACGACCATGGAAATCAAGTTGTCAAGAATTATTCCTAGTTTAGATACCTGGTCTCAATATTGACAGGAGCGCGTCTCCTCGAGCGGTCGGTATCCACCCGGGCAAGAGACGTTCACAAGATTGGAACTGACTGTGGAGCCACGAAGACCGACGGCCCCACCCAAAAAGACGTCCGAGAGTCCAGTCCGGAAGCCGGATTCGCAGCGAGATTCGCGAGACGGGCGTCAGATGTGCGTTTTCTTCCCGCCGGAGCACGTCGCAGGCGTACCTGTAGGTACGTTGGAGACGCTCGACAAGGGAAAATCGCGCAGATGGCCCCGTATCGCGAATTGGAACCGGATCGGGCTTCCGGACTGGGCTCCCTCTAGCCGCGCTCCGTGAGCCAGACGCCGCCGAAGACCAGCAGTGAGCCGAGGAAGAATCGCGTTGTCAGCACTTCGTGGAGGTAGAGAGCCGCGATGACAGCGGTCATCGGCGGGATCGTGTACAGATAGACGCCCACCTTTTGCGACTCGGTGCGCTGGAGGGCGACGAAGTACAGCAGCGTGGCCAGGAACGAGCAGCCGATGCCGAGGAAGGCGATCGCGAGCCAGCCGTCGACCGCGATCTCGGACAGCGAGAACGACCGCAGCCGGCCCTCGATCCAACCCACCGGGAGCATCCACGTCGCACCGATGATGGTGACGATCGCCGTCACCCTGAGCGCGCCGAGCTCGTCGGTCAGCTTCTTGCCGAAAACCGTGAACATCCCCCACAGCACGATGCTCGCGAGGACCAGCGCGTCGCCCAGAACGTGACCCCCGAGCTCGGCCGTGGCCAGCGTATCGAAGCCCATGACCGTCAGCACGCCGAGCACGGCGACCACGATCCCGACCACTTTGCGACGCCCCACCGGCTCGTGCAGGAAGAGCGCCGCCAGGACGACGATGGTGATCGGCCCGGTAACTGCGTACAGCGACGCGTTGGACGCCGTCGTGTACTCGAGGCCGATGGTCTGGATGCCGTAGTGGAGCCCGGTGCCGAGCAGGCTGAGGCCCAGAAGCCGAACCAGCTGCCGCCGCCCCCCGATGCGAAGGGTGCGTCCCGTGACCCCGATCCACACCACGAAGCAGGCGGCTGAGATCGCGAGCCGCAGCGCCACCACCGACAGCGGCGGCGTGCTCGCCAGCGCCACCTTGGTGGCGACGAACGACACCGCCCACAGAAAGCAGGCGGTCAGCAGGGCGAGGCGGGCTGAGCCGGGCACCGGAGCGGCAGTGTATACCACGATCCGGACGGGCCGGCCGGCGTCGTCATGCCCGGACAGCACGGTGTGCGGCCGCCGTATACTCGATCTGTACCGGTCAGCAAAGAGGGAGCGATCTCCCATGAAGAAAGCCCTCGCCGCCGCCGTTCTGGTCTTGCTGGTGCTCGCCGTCCTCGCCGCGGTGCTGCTGCCGCGGCTGGCGAACGTCGAGCAGTACCGGGGCCGGATCGAGAGCACCTTGCGCGAACGTACCGGCTGGAACGTCACGCTCGGCGCCATCGACCTCTCGCTGCTGCACGGCCCGGCCGTCCGCATCCGTCCGGTCACCGCCCGCGACCCGGTAAGCCGCTCCACCCTCGAGGTGACAGAGCTCGCGGCCCGCGCCGAGCTGCTGCCGCTGCTGCACGGCCATCTCGTCGTCCGGCGGATCGACGTCCTCGGGCCCCGGATAACGCTTCCCCGGACCCCGGCCGGGCTTTCGCTCCCCGCCCTGCCCACCGCGTCACAGCCGGCCGGGAAGGCCGGCGCAGCGGCAGGCACCCCCACCCGCTTCGACGTCCAAGTGCAGGAGATCAGGGTCCGCGACGGCGCGATCACGATCTCAGGCGGCGAAGGCGGGAAGGCGCCCTGGACCCTCAGCGACATCTCGACCGACCTCGACCCCGCCACCGGGAACCTCCGCGGCTCGGCTGCGCTGCCCGAGAACGGCGGCCGCATCGGCTGGAGCGGCACCCTCGGGGGGGCGCTGACCCTCGACCTCGATGCGGTCCGCAGCGCGGCCCTGCCGCCGTGGGCGACCGGCGACCTGGTTCGTCCCGGCGCCTCGCTGTCGGGTACCGTGCAGGTCACCGGCGGCGACCGTATCGAGAGCAAGCTCTCGGCCCGCAACGTGGCCTTCCTGGCCGGTGAGACGCCGCTCGAGAACCTCAGCGCCTCTTTCACCGTCACACGATCGGGCGACCGGTGGACCCTCGAGCGCCTCGACCTGGGCATCGCGGGGGCGGCGGTCACCGGTTCCGGCCGGCTCCTCCCCACGCTGTCGCTGTCGCTCAAGATCCCGGAGGCCCCGATCGGCGACGCCCTTCGCCTCGCCCGGGCGACATTCCCGCTTCCGCTCGACATCGAGGGACCCGGGGTCTTCGCTGCCGACATCGGCCTGCGGCGGGACGCGCGGGGCGACCTCCTGACGACCGGATCGGGCACGCTCACCGCTGCCCGCGTTCGCCTCGCACCCAACCTGCCGCCGCTCGACAAGGTCCGCACCGACTTCCGGTTGAAGCGAGACGGCACCCTCGACGCGGACCCCATCGAGGGCACACTGGCGGGAGGCGCGCTGCGCCTGCGAGCCCGGGTCGCGCCGATCGCGCCGCCCGGTTCGCTGAGCCTGAGCGGCACCCTTGGCGGGGCCCGCTTGCCGGCACTGCTCTCCGGCCTCGGCGAGGCGGCCGCCAAGCTCTCCGGAACCGCCGACGCCGCCATCGCGCTCACCGCCGACCTCGGCCGAAGCACGGTCGATGCGAGCGCGCTCGGCGGCACGATCGAGGTCGCCGCGAGCCGCCTCGAGCTGCCCGGCTGGGATCTCGTGCAGGCGCTGGATCAGCAGCTCGCGTCAAGCTCATCGGTCACCGAGGGACTGGCCGAGATGGCCCTCAAGCGTCTCGGCGGCGCCAAGGAACCGAAAGGCACGACGGTCGCCGGTACGGGCACGTTCGAACGGGCCTCAGCCAGCCTCGACCTCGCCCGCATTCCGTGGCGCCTGACCGGAGTGTCGCTGGTTTCCAAGGAGCTGAGCGCCGCCGGTGCCGGCACCTTCGACCCCCTCACCGGCGCCGTGGACCTCGAGCTCTCGGCACGCCTCGGCCCCGGCCTCAGCAAGCGACTGTTGGAGCAGCTCCCGCCGCTGCGCAACCTGCGGGATGCCGAGGGCCGTCTGGTTCTACCTCTCCGCGTTTCCGGCTCCGGCGCCTCACCGTCGATCTCCTGCGACCTCCGGCGGGCCCTCATCGGGAACCTGCAGCCGAAGGACAGCGACGGCGACCGCACGAAGCTCATCAAGGGGCTGATGGACTCGCTCCTGAAGAAGAAGAAAGACTGACGCGGGTCATTCACTCGCAATCTACTGCATGAACCACAAAGGCACCAAGAACACCAAAAAAGAACACGAAGAGAGCCTCGTAGTCAGAGGGACTGCAGGCGGCTGCAGGCCAGGGGAACCAGTAGAACGGAAAGACGCCAAGCCGCGGAGAAGAGAGAGGGAACCAACGAGAGGACGCGCGGGGCAGATCGGAGCGGAGCAACCCTTCGGGGTGGGAAGACCGGGCCGCGGTCCTCCTCGAGACCGGGCTGCTCGATCCCGAAGGGGTGCGGCCGCAGGCCGCGGATCTGCACGTGTAGCGCTCTGTCCCCAGGGCCGGTCCCGCGGCGGGGCGGGAACGGGCCGGAAGGAGGTGAGCGGCAATCCCGCCGCGGGCTGCGGGGAGACCGGGCGCAGGAGGCTTGGCCCGAGGTAAACCGAGGGTAAGCCTGCGAGCACGGCCTCCCCGGCGTCCTCGGCGGGTGCAGCCGTGAACCGACGCGCCGGTCCGTTCCCGCCCCGCCGGCCCGCGCAGCGGGCTGCGGGCAACGCCCGCACGGGACATGCGATCGCGTCACGCCCCTCCCAGTGGGATCGCGCAGGGTGTTCTCCTCGCGCCTCGCCGCGCGGCGCGAGGACTTATGGGTCGCCCCGGGCCGCGGCTCGCGGCAGCCCGAGCTCGTCCAGCAGGCGGCTGAGATTCGTGAACATCGGGTGGCCGGGGAAAGCGACCCCCAGCTCGCGCTGATTGACATCGAGCAGGTTGTCCTCCGGCACGATCACACGTGCCAGGTCGCCGTGCAGTATCGCCTTGCCGTCCTCCACCGCCTCGCCGAGCCCCGCCGACAGCTCGAACACCGGGGTCGGGAAGTCGCTGCCGGCGAAGAGCGACGCCTCCGGGAGCTTGGCGAGCTTCGGAAAGTACGGCTTGCGGAACGGCGTGCAGCAGGCCGACAGGTCGGCGAAGCAGCGGCCGCCGCGACCGCCTGCGGCAGGCCAGCGCTCGAGGTAGCCGTGTACCGCCTTGAAGTCGGAGTGCTCCAGCAGCGGCGCCAGCGGACCTGAAGCGAAGTAGGGCAGGCCGCAGTGCGCGAAGACGATCACGGCGCCCTCGCCGAGGGCCGTCTCGAGGCTCAGGTGTACCCCGGCAAGGTCGGGGCGCCGCCACCGCTTGCCGAAGCGCAGCCCGTTCTTCATCCCGTCCCACGCCGACCACGACAGGAAGTCATTCGACGCCAGACTCGGCTCGCAGGGCGGAATCGCGTACTCCGGCCCGATGTGCAGCAGCAACGGCAGCGGCCCGCCGCCTGCGCCGAGGCGGGCCAGCGCCGCCATCGCGGCCCGCGCCCGTTCGTCGGCGAGGTCGATGCCCTGCGCAGACGGCAGCCACTTGAGGAGCACCGCACCGCGGCCGACCAGCTCCCGCACCCGCTCCTCGAAGGCGGGGTCGTAAGGGTGCACCGAGGCCCCGAGCAACACCTTGTCCCCGAGCTCGTCCCGGAGGCCGATCACGTACTCGTTCGCCACCCACAGGTGCGAGAGGTCCTCGCGCCGCCGGCCGCGGTCGTCGTACACCGGATCCAATGCCAGGCAGACCGCGTGGTCGACCCCCGAGGTGACCAGCGCCTCCACGGTCGCCTCGCGCAGCACCTTGTCGCACACCCGGTCCTCGTCGATCCGCCCGTAGGCCAGGAACACCCGGTACTCGAAGCGGCTACGGAAGTACGCCGACATCCGTCCCAGCTCGGGGTGCTCGTCCCCCAGCAGCCCGACGTGCACATGACCATCGACGCGCGCCGCCTTCATGTCGCTCATCACGCCTCCTCGCCGAGCTCGATCGCGTCAACTGCTTGCAAGGCTGACACCACCGCATCGGCAGACACCGGCGGGTCGGGACCGGCGACGTCAACGACCGTGCCGTCAGGCAGGTGCGCGAACAGGCCACCGACGCTGTCGAGGTACACCGGCGTCACCCTCGCCGAGCCGCCCTTCACCTCGACCAGCAGGAAGCTCAGCAGCTGCGCCGCATCGCCGTCGGCCAGCGCCGCCTGGTCGCTGAGTGCCACGATCCGGCCGATCAGCCACTTGCCGAGGCCCAGCCGGCTCACGATCTCGCGCCCGGCGTGGGCGTAGCGCCGCCACTGCTCGGGCGTCGGGTACACCGTCTCGGCCGGGTAGTCGCTCGAGCCAAACTCGGTCGCGTGCAGGAACGCGCCGCCGCCGCCGCTGACGATGTAGTCGGGCGCCTCGCCGGCCGGCCGCCGGCCATGCTCGCGCTCGAGGTAGTCGGCGAGACGGCCCGGCGCATAGCGCTGGAAGTTGTGCTCATGCCCACACACCACCAGCCGCACACTGGGGTGTGCGGCGAGGATCCGGTGCAGCGTCGTCAGCGCCGTCTTGCCGACATGCTCCTGCTTTGCCAGGCCGGGGATGTGGAACAGCACGGTCACCGGCAGACCGGCGCGGTCGGCCTCGCCAAGGCGCCACTCCAGCCACTGATGCTGACGGTCGTCGGGCGCCACGCCGCGACCACCGTCCAATCTTCCGCCGTGCCCGCTGTCGAGCCCGATCACCACCAGCGGCACCCCCGGTTCCGCGAGCTCCCAGTAGGTGCCGGGCTGCGGCCGCAGCTCGAGCCCGTGCTCGTCCCACAGCGCGGCGTGGGTGGTCGTGCAGAACACGTCGTACAGCTCGCGGCCGCGATCGGCCGAGTAGTAATCGTGGTTTCCGGGTACCGCCCAGACCGGGATCCCGAGCCCGCGGTACGGCTGGAAGAACCCGCTCCTGAAGTCCCCCATCCTGCCGGCCGGGTAGACGACGTCGCCGTTGATGATCATGAAGTCTGGCTTGAGCGCGCGGATCAGCGGCAGGGTGCCGTACTGCGAGCGGTCGCCTTCGCCCGTGTCGCCGAGGATCAGGAAGCGGAAGCCGTCGCCGGCACTCCCTCCGTGCAGGTAGGAGAACGGGCGCGACCGGCTCGCCGGCTGCGGCGGCTGCCCGCCGGAGAACGCGTACCGCCACTCGTTGGACCGATCGCGGCGCAGGATCCGGCGCGCCGCCCAGATGTTGCCCCACCGGACCCAGAACCCCGGCCGGAACACCGCCTCCGGCGGGTAGCGCAGCGTCGCCATCGTCTACCCCGCCGTTCCGCCCGCCGCCGGCGTCCCGCGCTGCAGTCGCAGGAGCAGAGACCCCACGTCATTCAAGAAAGGGGCGCCGAAGGTCACCATCAGGGCCGTGATCAGACACCCGAACAGGTACCGCAGCCCCTGCCACGGCCGCCGGACGAGATCCTGCAGTTGCTTCCAGTCGAGGATGTAGTTGACCGGCGCCTGCGAGCTCTCGAGGACCTCCAGTGCGCGCTCGACCAAGGCCTGCGCTCGCGCCGCCGGCTCCTGGCCCTCCTCCGGCCTGGCCGCCTCCGCGGCCGTCGACTGCTCCCACTGCGTCGTCGCCGCCTCGGCCGCTGCCAGGGCCGCCTCCGGCGGCATCGCCGCCGCCTGCTTGTAGAGGCGGTCGAACGGCAGGTTGAACACGACCGCCATCAGCATCGCGATCGTGAAAGTCTGCCGCAGGTTGCGACGCCGATAGGTATAGGTGAAGTTCCTCTCGAGTTGCTCGCGTCCGGCCTCCAGCCTGACCACGTGCGGCAGCAGCTCGCTGCGCAGCGCCTGTTGCAGGCGCCGGGCATCCAGCGAGCGGCCGGCCTTCGCGGTGCCCGCCTTGACCGCTCCCCACCGCTCAAGCACACCCAGCACCCGCCGCGCTGACCGGTACCCCGGCGACCCGGGCGCCGCCGACGCCAGCTGCGCGACCAGCTCCTGCCACGACGGCGACGGCGCCGCCGCCTCGCCGCCCTGCAGCTTGACCTCGAGTGCCAACGCGTCGAGAGCGCGCTTCACCCACGGCGGCGCGGTGCGTTCGGCGGCCGACGTCAGCTCCTCCTCCCCGAGCGGCAGGAGCTCGCCGCGCGGGCGCCAGCGCCGAACCTGGAACGGCCCGCGGACGGTCATGTCCGGCAGCGCCTCCGGCCGCATGAGCTGCCGCGCCCACGGCCCCGCGAAGTCCACCAGCACCTTCGCGTAGGTCCGCGACTTGCTGCTCGACAGGAACTTGTACAGCTCCTGAAACACCTGCTCGAAGAGTGCAAGGCCGATCACGTACGCCGCCAGCGCGAGCAGCGTGGAGAGCATCGGGACCATGCCGAGGTTCATCGGCCGCCTCCCACATTTCGTTCGATCCTGAGTCGAGTTCCTTCCCGCAATATATGGGCCTCTCCCGAAGCTGTCAAAGACGCCATTGGGGGATCTCGTGAAGGCGTGCATTCGACACCTCCGACCCTGCCACCAGCCACCGGAGATTGACCGGGAACCGCACATGCGGCTAGAATGGAGACAGGTCGACCGGTCGATGAATAGATTGATGTATGCCTATTCGCCGAGGGCGCGGTACCTGCGTCGCAGCAGGGATCTCGCCGTCGACCGGATGAACGCCGGAATCGGATCGGTCGAGCACGGAGCAGAATTCGTGGCGACCAGGGCCGGGTATCAGGACGACACCATGTGGCCGAGGCTGTTCGGGTCCCCGCCACGAGGTTCCCGCCGGGTTTCGGGAGCGCCGACATGATCGCGTGCAGGTCACGGTGCCACGCGTGGCGAGAAAGCACATGAACGCGCGACGGCGCTTCCTGCTCCTCGCCGGCTTCATCAGCCTGGCAACCCTGGCTGTGGTGACCCTGGCCGTAGGGATGCTCTACCGGGTGACGATGAATGCCCGCCGCGAAGGTCTGCTCGAGCTCGCCACCGATCGCGCTTCGCTGGTCGAGACGATCTTCACTCGTTCAAGAGACCGGATGGAGACCCTGAGAGAGATCCGACAGGCGTTCCAGCTCGCACCGGGCCTCGGCAAGACCGGCGAGGTGACCCTGGCCAAGCGGGAGGGCGGCCGGATGGTGTGGCTCATCAGCAGGCGCTTCGGACTCTCCGCGGGGCCCTTCTCGGTGCCCGTCGGGGACGCACTCGCCGAACCGATGCAGCGGGCGCTGCGCGGCGAGCGTGGAACCATGATCGGCCGAGACTACCGGGGCCAACCCGTGCTGGCGGGCTACGCGCTGGCGCCGGGCCCGGGCTGGGCGGTGGTGGCGAAGGTGGACCTGGCGGAGGCTCGAGCGCCGTTCTGGCACGCGGGGCTGGTGGCCAGCGGGCTGACCCTGTTCCTGGTTGTCCTCGGTACTGCGGTGTTTATTGGCGTGACCTCGCCGGTAGTCCGAAGACTGGAGACCAGCGAGAAGCAGTACCGCAGCCTGTTCGAGGAGTCTCCGGTCGGCATCTACCGAACCACCCCGGACGGCCGGATCCTGTTCGCCAACCCGGCCCTGCTCAACATGCTCGGCTACGATTCGCTGGCCGAGCTCGGCCTACGCAACCTCGAGCAGGCAGGCTTTCAATCGGGACCTCCCCGACAGGATTTCAAGGAGGCTCTGGGACGCGATGGCGTGATTCGCGGCTACCGCGCCCAGTGGGCGAGAAAGGACGGGGAGACACTCTACGTTCAGGAGAGCGCCCAGGCCGTGTGGGGCGCCGACGGCGAGGTCCTCTACTACGACGGCACCGCCGAGGACGTCACCGAGCGGCACCTGGCGGTGCAGGAGATCGGGCAGCTGAACCGGCGCCTGCAGGATCTCATCGAGGCGATCCAGGCGCTCGCCGCGGCTCGCGACATCGAGGCCATAAGCGACGTCGTGCGGACGCACGCACGCCGACTGACCGGGGCCGACGGCGTGACAGTCGTGCTGCGGGATGGAGACCAGTGCCACTACGTCGCCGAGGACGCCATTGCGCCGCTGTGGAAGGGCCGCCGGTTCCCGATGTCGGAGTGCATCAGCGGCTGGGTGATGCTGAACCGTCGGCAGGCAATCATCACCGACATCTACCGCGACCAGCGCATCCCCACCGACGTCTACCGCTCCACCTTCGTCAAGAGTCTGGCGATGGTGCCGATCCGCACCGCCGACCCGCTCGGGGCCATCGGCAACTACTGGGCCCAGGAGCACACGCCGACCACCGACGAGGTCCAGCTCCTGCAAACCCTGGCTGACGCCGCAGCGCGGGCGCTGGAGAATGTGACGCTGCTCGAGGAGCTGGAGGAGCGGGTGCGCCGCCGCACGTCCGAGCTCGCGGCGACGAACCGCGAGCTCGAGGCGTTCGCCTACTCGGTATCGCACGACCTGCGGGCGCCGCTGCGCGCGATCGATGGCTTTTCCCAGGCGCTGCTCGAGGACTGTTCCGAACGGCTCGACGAGCTGGGCCGGGGCTACCTGGACCGCGTGCGCGCCAACGCCCAGCGCATGGGCCGGCTCATCGACGACCTGCTCAAGCTGTCCCGCGTGACGAGGGACGAGATGCGCCCGGAGAAGGTCAGCATCTCGACCCTCGCCGCGTCGGTCGTGAGGGATCTGCGCCGGAGCGAGCCGGAACGACACATCGACCTCACCATCCCCGACGACCTCACCGCTACTGCGGACAGGAGGTTGCTCGAGGTTCTTCTGTCCAACCTCCTGGGCAACGCCTGGAAGTTCACGGCCCGCCGGCCGCAGGCACACGTCGAGGTTGGCGCCGCCGACTACGACGGCGAGAGAGCCTTCTTCGTGCGAGATGACGGCGCCGGCTTCGACATGGCCCACTCCGACAAGCTCTTCGGCGCCTTCCAGCGCCTCCACTCGTCGGCCGAGTTCGAGGGGACAGGGATCGGGCTCGCCACCGCGCAGCGCATCGTCCACCGCCACGGCGGCAGGGTGTGGGCCAAGGGCGCGGTCGGGGAGGGCGCAACCTTCTACTTCACGCTTCCGGATCGGCCCCAGGATAAGCTGGAGACCGCCGAGAAGGACGAATAGGGGGAGCAATGGCAACCGAGAACAGGAGGATCCTGCTCGTCGAGGACAACCCGGACGACCAGCAGCTCACTCTGCGGGCGCTGGACCGGCACCACATCGCCAACCAGGTCGTCATCGTTCACGATGGCGTCGAGGCCATCGACTACCTCTTCGGTACAGGCGAGTTCGCCGGCCGCGATCCGGCCGACCTGCCCGCCCTGGTGCTCCTCGACCTCAAGCTGCCGCGGCTCGACGGGCTCGAGGTGCTGCAGCGCATCCGCGCCGACGAGCGCACGCGGCTGCTGCCGGTGGTCATCCTCACCTCGTCGGCGGAGGAGCGTGACCTCATCAGCGGCTACTCCCTCGGCGCCAACTCCTACGTGCGCAAGCCGGTCGACTTCGAGCAGTTCGCCGAGGCCGTGCGCTACCTCGGCCTGTACTGGCTGGTGCTCAACCAGCCGCCGCCTGTGCCGAGGAAGGCGTGATGGCCGGACCGCTGCGGGTGCTGGTCGTCGAGGACAGCGAGGACGACGCCGCCCTCCTCCTGCGCGAGCTGCGCAGCGGCGGTCTCGAGGTCGAGTCGAGGCGGGTGGAGACTGCGGAGGAGTTGACAGCAGCGCTCGAGGGGGCGCCCTGGGAAATCGTGGTCTCCGACTACTCGCTGCCTGGCTTCGACGCCCCGGCCGCGCTCGCCATTCTCAAGGCGGCCGGCATCGATATCCCGTTCATCATCGTGTCCGGGACCATCGGTGAGGAAACCGCCGTGGCCGCGATGAAGGCGGGCGCCCACGACTACCTCATGAAGAGCAACCTCGCCCGCCTGGCGCCGGCAGTGGAGCGGGAGCTGCGAGAGGCGATGTCACGCCGCCAACGGCGGCAGGCCGAGCAGTCCCTGCGGGAGAGTGAGGAGCGCTTCCGCGTCCTGGTGGAGCAGGTCAACGACACGATCTTCCGCATCGACGAGGCGGGGACCCTGGTGTACGTCAGCCCCGCCGCCGAGGAGACCTTCGGCTACCGACCTTCCGACATCGTCGGGCGGCCGTTCATCGAGTTCATCCACGAGGAAGATCATCCAGCCCTGTTGGAGGCGTTTGCGAGGGTGATCCAGGGGTCGGCGGAAACCGGTGAGGTTCGGTTCCTCGACGGGTGGGGAGGCGTGAAGTACGTTCGGTACTCGACCCGGGGCATCGTCGAGAACGGGCAGATTACCGGCGTCGCCGGCGTGCTGGCCGATGTCAGCGAGCGCCGAGAGGCCGAGGCCGCTCTGCGCGAGAGCGAGGAGCGCTACCGCTCCTTCTTCGGAAAGGACCTGACCTGCGACTTCATCGCGACCGTGGACGGGAATATCCTCGACTGCAATCCGGCGTTCCTGCGCACCTTTGGCTTGACGTCTCTCGACGAAGCCAGGCGGGCCAACATGACCGAGCTCTTCCCAGAGCCGGCGGCGCGAGCACTCTTCCTCTCACAGCTGCAGGCACAGCACGAGCTGATGTACTTCGAGCAGGAGCTCCGGCACCGAGACGGCGCCCCGGTCTTCGTTGTCGCGAACTCCGTCGGCATCTTCGACGAGCACGGCGAGCTGAAACGCATCCAGGGGTACCTGTTCGACATCACGGCCCATAAGAAGACGGAGGAGCAGCTCAGGCAAGCGCAGAAGATGGAGGCCGTAGGACGGCTCGCGGGCGGAGTGGCGCACGACTTCAACAACATCCTGCAGGTGATGCTGGGGACCATCGAGATGCTCAAGGTCCGCCAGGACCACGACCCCAAGGTGGCCTCCTCGGCCGACGAGCTGAGCCATCTGGTCGGGCGGGCGACGGCGCTCACACGCCAGCTGCTGCTGTTCGCGCGCCGCGGTGTCACGAAGCCGGAGAAGCTCGAACTCAACGAGCTCATTGGTTCCGCCGCTGCCATGCTGTCCCGCCTGGTCCGCGCCAACGTCCACTTTACAGTTACACCCACCGACGAGCCTCTCCCGATCACCGGGGATGCCGGCCAGCTCGAGCAGGTGCTCATGAACCTGGTGGTCAACGCCGTGGACGCCATGCCCGAGGGCGGAGAGCTCGAGATCAGGACAGGTGGCGGCGACGACCTGGTGTGGTTCGAGGTCGCCGACACCGGCGCGGGAATTCCCCCCGATATCCGGGAGAAGATCTTCGAGCCATTCTTCACGACGAAGGGTGCGGACAGGGGAACCGGGCTCGGCCTGTCGGTCGTACACGGCATCGTCACCCAGCACGGCGGCAGCATCGCGGTCACGAGCGACCCCGGCCGCGGCGCGACCTTCCGCGTCGAGCTGCCGTCGAGCGACTCCAGGGCGTTCGAGCCGGTCAGGCAAGTGAAGGCCACAAAGAGATCGGGGGAAGGAGAGCGGGTGCTGGTGGTCGAGGATGACCCGGCGGTCCGGGAGGCCCTCGGCGCGTTGCTGGCCTGGCTCGGGTACGATGCCACTCTGGTCGAGGATGCAGAGGAGCTGAGCAGGTTCCCTGAGTCACAGCCGTTCGATCTCCTCATCACCGACTTCATGCTTCCCGGCATGTCGGGCATCGAGGTGTCTGAAACGCTGCGGAAGCGCTGGCCGGCGCTGCGCGTGATCGTCATGTCCGGCTACGCCGAGAGCGAAGTGCTGCGCCAGGAGATCGGGGAGGGAACCGTGCGCTTCCTGCAGAAGCCAATCGACCTCAGCACCCTGTCGCGCGCCGTCCGCACCGCCCTGGACGGGCCGTGAGCGGGGGCAACGGATGATCCCGGTCACCGGCATCTCGATTGTCGCGATCTCTGCAGCCCTGAATGCGCTCATCATTCTGGCGTTGGCCTACAACGTCGGGCGCCACCGCGATCGCGCCGGGGCGCTCGAGCCGCAATTCGCTGCGTAAATCGCTCATGACAGGATCCCTACGAGGATGCGCGCAGCGCATCCATAAGGAGCGGGCGCCACAAAGCCCGTCTGAGGCTCCCCCAGTCGCGCCCCAGTCGTCACACGCGAGCTTTGCGGTGCACGGTCCCGCGGCAGCGGCGGGGCGCGAGAGGGCGCTCCTGCGCGATCCCTCCCCTATCAAAAGGGAGGGGGCTCACAACCCCTCAGAGAACGCGGGAGGCAGATCCGAGCGCAGCGGCCCCTCGGGGCCGGCAGGACGGACCGAGGCTTGCCTCGAGGACGGACTGACGGTCCCCGAGGGGTGCGGCCGTAGGCCGCGGATCTGCCGGAGCCCGGATCAGGCATTGCGGACGCGCAGGGTGAGGCCCTCCTCGACGGCCACGACCTCGACCCGGTCGCCGGGCACAAGCTCATCGCTGGACACGGCATGCCAGATCTCCCCCTCCACCCTCACCCGCCCGACCCCACCCTCGGGCTCGACGACCTCGCCGGTCCGGCCGACGATGCCCTCGGCGCCGGTCTCCACCGGGCTCCTCATCGCCCGTGCCACGGCCACGTACGCGGCGATCGAGACCAGAACGATCAGCACGTAGACGGGGATCGCGGTCGGGACCGGCAGCAGCCAGAACACGAGCAACCCCAGGACCGGCAACAGTAAGATCAGATGGGCCATACGTTGTCTCCAGTCTCGTGCGGCCGAACCGCCGCTGTTCGGCGGGGGGCCCGGCGGCCGGCCCGCTCGACACCGCAGCATGATACAAGTACGCCACGGGGCCGCGACCTCCGACGGCGCCGGAGCTGGCCGCGCCGCGGCGCCTCCTTCCGCCGACAACCACCTGCCTGACCCGAGCAATCGTCGGTGTTCGGAACAAACTCGGAAGGAAGCGAACCACGAACACACCAAGGCACAAGAAAGAGAAACACCAGCACAAGAGAAGGACACCGGTTTGTTCGTATTCTCGCCCGGGTTATTCATGAGCGATCGTAGCGAGAGCGGCGAGACGCTTGTCAGGACCGGGATCTGAGCGTCGAGCTGCCGGAGGCATACTCCCTGTATGTTGAGGACAGCGAGACGCGAAGAGCACGTCCCTGGCTGGCGCATCGTCGCTCGCAGTAGATCGCGAATGAATGACCCGGGCGGGCTAGCCTTTGACTTGCCAGCCCTTGCCTGTCAGGAGCTGGCGCAGCCTGTCGCGGTGCTCGCCCTGGATCTCGATCCGGTCGTCGCGCACCGTGCCGCCGCTGCCGCAGGCCCGCTTGAGCTCCGCCACCAGCCTTCTCAGAAACTCCTGGTTGCGGGGCAGCCCCTCGATGACCGTCACCGTCTTGCCGCGCCTGCCCGCCTTCTCGACGCGCAGGCGCGCCACGATCCGCTTCGGCACCGGCTGGTCGAGGTTCGACGAGCAGCGGCAGTCCTTTTCGGGCCAGCCGCAGCGCGAGCAGGTCCGCCCGGTCAGCGTGGAGTACACCGTTCGTCCCGATCGTCCCGCCGTCATGCCACCAGGGTACCGCGGCCCGCCAGTCTCCACCCCCGCTCGGCTGTGCAGAGCGGTCCCGGATCGAGCAGCGGGCCTGCCCGTGAGATGGACAACCCCGGGCGGACCTGGAGGACGGTGGACGCCTCCCGAGAAGCTCGGCACAAAACGGGAGAAAGTGCTTGCAAACCGGAAGAATGGAGGTATACTCCCCGTCTGCGAAGGGTCGCGCCAACGGGGCCGAGCCGAATATCGATGAACGGGCCACCGTTCGTCACCACCTTGGAACGCAAGGCTTGCCGCGTGACGCGAGAAAGCCGAGGAGAGAAGAGAGTCATGGGAAAGAAGTTGTTTGTTGGGAACCTGAGCTGGAACACGACCGATGAGAGCCTGCAGGAGGTGTTTTCGCAGTTCGGAGAGGTCACCGAGGCCAAGGTGATCACCGATCGCGACAACGGCCGCTCGCGGGGATTCGCATTCGTCACCTTTTCGGAGGAGTCCGCTGCCGAGAAGGCGAGCTCGGTGCTCGACGGATCGACGCTGGACGGCCGCGCGATCAGGGTCAACGAGGCGCAGGACCGGCGCGAGGGCGGCGGCGGTGGTGGCAACCGGCGCGGCGGCGGCCGTGACCGCGACCGCTGGTAGTACTCGGACCTCACAAGCCAGATAATCAGAACGACCCCCTCCCCGCGGAGGGGGTTCTCTTGTAGCTGGTGATCGAAGTGACGCCGGCAGGAACACGTCCCGGACCACCGCTCGGCATGTGAGAGCTGCGCGGAAGGTGCGCGGCGCCCCCCGGAAGATCTTCGGCGAGAAGATCGCAGCCGGCCTGACAGGTCGCCCGACAAACTGGCTGGCCCCCGTCGCCTGCTTGCCGAATCTCTGGATGGCTGGCACGGACACGGCCAACTGAGGATGGCGGTCCCGGGTCGGGCCAGCGTGTAAGATGGCGCCATGGGCGAGCCGACGGGGCAGCGGGTGCTGTTGCGCGGCGTCCAGGTGCCCCTGGACGCCATCGGACAACCGCCCGAGCACCTGGCCGCCCGCCACCTCCGTCTGCCGGTCGATGCGCTGCGCTCGGTCGAGGTGCTGCGCCGCGCTGTCGATGCCCGGCGCGGCCAGCCGCGCTTCGAGCTGCAGCTTCTGGTCGAGCTTGAACCGGGGTGCGCGCGCTTGCCCGCCGACGCACTGCCGGCCCCGCAACCGGAGCCACTGCCGGCTCCGGCGCACCTGGCCGGCCGGCCCCAGGTGGCCGTGGTCGGCTGCGGACCGGCCGGCCTGTTCGCCGCCTGGCGCCTCTGCCAGGCCGGCGCGGCGCCGGCCTTGATCGACCGCGGCCCGGGCTTCCCAGCGCGCCACCAGGCCATCGCCCGCCTGCTTCGGGCCGGCCAGCTGGATCCGGAAGCCAACTTCCATTTCGGGCTGGGCGGGGCAGGAACCTACTCGGACGGAAAGCTCTACAGCCGCCTGACCGGACCGGCCATCCGGGCCGTGCTCGAGCAGCTCCAGCGCCTGGGGGCCGGCAGCCGCGACCAGATCCTGGTCGACGCCCACCCGCATGTCGGCACCAATCGCTGGCCGCCGGTGCTCGAGCGATTCCTGGCCGAGCTGAAGGAGTCCGGCTGCACGTTCCACCCCAACACCCGCGTGAGCGGCTTGCGCGCCCGGGCCGGCCGGCTCTCGGGCCTGCAGTTGGAGTCCAGTACCCTCCCCTGCCAGGCGGTCGTGCTGGCCCCGGGCAACTCGGCCCGCGATCTGTTTGCCGCCCTGGTTGGGCAGGGCGTGCCGCTCGAGGCCAAGGCCTTTGCGGTCGGCGTTCGCATGACCCACCCCCAGGCGGTCATCGACCGCATCCAGTACGGCCGTGCCGCCGGCCACCCGGCCCTGGGACCGGCCAGCTACCGGCTGGCCGGACGCTTCGCGGGCCGGGGGGTGTACTCGTTCTGCATGTGTCCCGGTGGGACGGTCATCCCCACCCCCACCGAGCCGGACGGCCTGGCGGTCAACGGCATGAGCAACTCCGGCCGCAACTCGGGCGAGGCCAACGCCGCCATCGTGGTCTCCGTCGGCCTCGAGGATTTTCCCGACCGCGATCCGCTGGCCGGCGTGGAGCTGCAGCGCCGGCTGGAGCGGGCTGCATTTGCGGCCGGCGGCTGCAACTACCGGGCGCCGGCCCAGGGGCTGGTCGACTTCCTGGCCGGCCGCCGGACCACCCTCGTTCCGGAGCACCGCTTCCGGCCCGGCTTGACCGCGGCCGACCTGGCCAGCCTGTTCCCCGACACCCTGTCCGCGGCCCTGCGCGCCGGGCTGGGCGCCTTTTGCAGGAAGATGCCCGGGCTGTCCGACCCGGCTGCGCTGTTGATCGGCGTCGAGAGCCGGACTTCATCGCCGGTGCGCATCCTGCGTGGCGCGGACGGCATGAGCCCTGGCCTGCCCGGCCTGTTCCCGGCCGGCGAGGGCGCCGGCTACGCCGGTGGGATCAGCTCGTCTGCGGCCGATGGCATCCGGGCGGCCGACGCCCTGATCGCCTGGGTGAATCGGTAACAACTTCGAACAGGCATCCACACTCTGAGTTTCCCGATCCGAGAGAACCCCTACCCGGCCGCATCTCCGCGGCGCAACCTCTCAAACCCATCCTTCGCCAGGTGAGGGAAGGCTGATGACTGGCAGCGATGTGAGGCCGATCCGGCCCTCGCCAGTATCGATTATCATGGATGTATGGCAACCGCGACCCAGAGCGTCCTCGTCGTGGGTGTGAGCGACGCGCTTTTCGCTCGGCTCGAGCCGCTCCTGCAACGGGCGAGCTTCAACGTGGACCGCGTCCATCATGCGCGCAACGCGGTGCCCCTTTTCACGTCAATCGGTTTCGGCGTTCTCCTGTTCGCGTACCCCACGGAGCAGCCGTCATTCCGCGAGCTGATGGAGATGATCCGCAGCGACGCCAGCCCGTGTCGGACGGCGGCGGTGCTGATCCTCGCACCCTCGGAGCAGGTCGAGAAGGCCCGGCAGCTCACGAATCCAGCCCGAACCAAGGTGATGCCCATCGACGCCTCGGACGCAGAGCTGCACGCCGAGCTCGCAGCGCTCCTTCGCAGCGCTCCCCGGCTTTCGGCTCGTGTCGTCATCCGCCTCGAGGTCGAGCTTGCCGACGGCCGGACCGAGATTCTGACCCAGACCGAAAACGTCTCGATGGGCGGCATGCTGGTCCGTGCACCGCGCTCGTATCCAGTCGGTGCAAACCTGCGTTTCCAGCTCTATCTGTCCCCTGCTTCGCCTTCGGTATGGGGCACGGGCGTCGTGGCAAGGCACGCCCTGGACGAGCATGGACGCCTGATCGGGGTCGGTGTCAGCTTCCAAGACTTCACCGGCGACGGGGAAACGCAACTGAGGGAGTACCTCGGGCGACAGTGACCGGAAGCCCTCATCGGCACCATGAATGAATGGAAAGACTCAGTATTGAGCACGACGGCCTTCACCTCTCTTACCTCGACAGGCAGGGGTCAGGCGCACCGCTGATCGCGTTGCACGCGCACTGGATGGAGGGTGCGACGTACGAACCGCTCGCAGCGGCGCTGGCGCCGGCATGGCGAGTCATCGCGCCGGATCAGCGCGGACACGGCCACTCGGATCATGCGTCGAGCTACGGCCGTGACGACTACCTCGGTGACCTCGAGGCCCTGTATGAGCATCTGGGGGTCGCCCAGGCCGTCATTCTCGGCAACTCTCTGGGGGGTGTGAACGCCTACCAGTTTGCCGCCCGGCACCCCGAGTGCGTCCGCGGGCTGATCGTCGAAGAGATCGGTGCCACGGTGAACGCGGACGTCTCGTTCGTGCTGGCATGGGCCGGCACCTACCCCCAACGGCGGCAGCTCGCCGAACGCGTGGGGCCGAGGTTTCTGCCTTACCTCGAGGAACAGTTCCGCGAGGCTCCGGAGGGCTGGCGGCTCGCCTTCGATCCACAGGACATGATCGCTTCACAGGCCGGTCTGGCCGGCGATCACTGGCAGGACTGGCTCGCGAGCACCTGCCCGGCGCTCGTGATCCGCGGCCGCGAAAGCCGTGTCACGGTTGCCGAGGAGATCGAGCAGATGGGCGTTCGCCGCCCTGACACCTCGGTCATCGAGCTCGATGCCGGACACGTCGTTCACGTCGACTCCCCCGTGGCCTTCACCAGCGCAGTGGAGAAGTTCCTGGAGCCTCTGCACCCACCATCAACTACCGCCGCGTGAAGCGTGACGCCGTCGGTGCTGGCGCGGGTGGAGGAGTCACCCCATTCTCGATCAAGGAGCACGCCATGGAGACCGGACTGCCGCAGCCGTCCTACTACGCCGTCATCTTCACCTCCGAGCGTACAGCGGGAGACCACGGTCTACGTCATGACCGGATTCAAGGGATCCGAGAAGACCCTGACCCGTCTCGGCCGGCACCGCAGGAGCTCAGGGAGCTGCCTCTACCTCAAGCGGCTTGCCGGCATCGATCTCGATGCGCTCGAGGAGCTGGCTCGAGCCTCGGTCGAGCGCCTACGCCTGACCTACCCCACAAAGCCCCCGGTCTGAGCATCCGCGCGACGCCGCATCCCATCTTCTTGACTCCCGGAAACCGTCCGAAGCCGAGTGGCGGGTGACCAGACTGGCGCCACGGGGCGTCAGGAGGCGCTAAGTGGCGCCCGTCGCGAGGCCGTTCACGATCCCGATCGTTGGAGCGGACGAGGGAGGAGGAGGGCGAACGGGATGCCGCACAACCCGATGACTGCGCAGCCGTGATACGTCGGGACCATGCCGAATCGGTCGGCCAGCGCACCCACCGCAACCACGACCAGCGATCGGATCGTGAAGCTCAGTGCCATGTAGAGGCCGTTGGCAAGAGCCCGGCGTGAAGGATCCACCTCCTGACTCACGGCCATGACGACCGGGGTGGCTGAAAGGGCGAGAAACCCGAGAGCCGGCAGCACGGCAAGCCGGGCCGCTCCGGAGAGCTCCGACAACACCAGAAGCAGTGCCGAGGTCCCGGCAAGCGAGCCCACCAGTATTCGCCGCCGCCCGAGCCGGTCGCTGAGGGATCCTCCGAGCAGCGCTCCCACTACACCTGCCGCCTCGAGAATGGTCAACGCTGCTCCGGAGATCCACAAGCCGGCCCCCTGCTCGCGAAGGAAGAGGGGCAGGTAGGTCGTCACCGCAGACAGCAGGAAGGCGCGGAAGAGGACCAGTCCGGCGAGCGGGCCGAGAAGAGGCGCGAGCCGGCGCAAGCCCTCGGCGAGCCCCGACCCTCCGCGCTGCTCTTCCTCCTCGACTCGCGGCCACTGACGGGCTCTGAAGAACAGGAGGAGGGAGGCGAGCACACCTCCCAGCGCCAACCAGGGACTGCTCCGAGGCCCGAACAGACTGATGCCGCTCACGATGACCGCCGGTCCGACCGCTCGGCCCAGCTCGCCCCCGACCATCCAGAAGCCCATCCCCCGCCCCAGCGCCGGCCCCGACAGGCGTCCGGCAATCGGTGGCGCCAGGGCGTGAAGGGCTGCCGAGGAAAGCCCGGCCACCAGGAGCAGCGCCGCCGCCGCGGGAAAACCCGGAGCGAGGGGGAGCCAGGTCATGGCGAGCGCGGTGAGCCCGGGAGTGGCGGCCACCAGCCAGCGCAGGTCGCGGCGATCGCCCAGGTGGCCGATCAGCGGCTGGAGCAGGGAAGGCGCCTGCAGGAAGACCGTCAGGCTCCCCGCCTCGGCCCGGGTCAGGGCGAGGCGGCGCATCAGCTCCGGGATCAGGGGTGGCAGGAAGGCGCTGTACGTGTCGTGGACCGAGTGAGCCGCTCCCACCACCGCAACAGCGGCGGTGTGAAACTCCCCGTTCTGGTGGTGTCCGCCGCCTTCCACGGCCGAGAGTGTAGCCGAGACGAGCCCGCATCATTCTCTCGCAATCTACTGCGACCGGCGATACGGAAGCCTACCTGTGCTCTTCGCGTCTCGGTGTCCTCAACATACGCTCCGGGTATGCCTGTGGCACCTCGACACTCAGATCCCAGCGCTAACAAGCCTCTCGCCGGTCTCGCTACGATCGCTCGTGAACAATGCGAGCTCAAGGGTGCCACCCTCTGGATACGTGGCACTCGCCGGCGTTGACGTGCGACACTAGGAGACCGGGCTCACGGCACAGAACCTCGGATCGGATAGGCGGAGCCCAGTGAGGAGGCCACATGAGGAGAGCATGGTGGATTGCCCTGGCACTGGTGGCGATGGTAGCGGTTCCGCTCGTTGCCGGAGACATCCAGGTCCTGTGCGAGCCCGGCCTTCGCGTCTACCTTGACGGTGAGTTCGCCGGTGTCTCGACGGTGAAAGACGACGGGCTCTTCCTCGCCAACGTCGCCAAAGGGCAGCACCGCCTGTGGGTCGAGAAGGACGGTTTCCTGTCGCAGAACTTCGTGGTCGACATCCTCGACACTCCGATCGAGGTCAAGGTCGCCGAGTTCAAGCCGGTTCCCACCGCCGCTCCCGAGAAACAGCCTGAAAAGAAGGAGGTCACCGAACTGGTCGGCAACCTGGTCATCACCTCGGCTCCGCAGAACTGCGTGGTCGAGGTCGACGGCACGAGCCATACGAAGGACGTCCCCCAGCTCTCGCTCGGCGGCATTACCGCCGGGGACCACACGATCTCCTTCACCAAGCCCGGGTACGCCCCCATCTCGGGCGTCGTCAACATCCTGGCGGGCGCCGAGGTCACGGTGCGAGGCAACCTCAAGGACGGCCGGGTCGAGGTCGTTCACGAGGGCAAGGGATCTCTGCGGGTGTTCTCGACGCCGACCCAGTGCACCCTCCGGTTCATGGGCAAGCTGATCGACAAGACGAACCTGGTGTTGAACCGGTCGTTTCTTCCTGCGGGCGAGTATCCGCTGGTTGCCTCGTGGGCCGGTCGCAAGCTGACCACCACGATCACGATCAAGGAAAGACAACGGACCATCGTCACCATCAACTTCGGCAAGAAAGACCAGCCGTTCGTCGTCACCTACGAGCCGGAGTAGAGAGAGCCGAGCATCTCGCGATCGGAGTCGACCAGCTCGCCATCTCGGCGAACACGCCTCCTTTGCCCGGCCCGCAACGGCCCTGCGCGAGAAAGCCGCCGCCCTCCTTCGCGTACGTCGACAACTCTGCGCCCTCTCTCCCGTATGTGAACAGGACCATGATCAAACTCAGTCCGCGGTCAACGGACCAAGAATGGAGGTAGAGATGAGGACAAGGAGAATCGGCGTTCGTCTCACTTCGGTGCCAGGCTTTAGGATCTTAGGATGTGCCGATGCCAGCTCCAACTTCCCAACTTCCCAAGCCAGCGGAGCCGGAACCATAGGGGGCGAGGGTGACGAGGTAGGAT
>Ga0307425_1000553_pt1 | contig 23534 bp, 20 predicted proteins | sample SalMarWE160330MG_FD_202152 | JGI IMG/M metagenome (GOLD analysis project Ga0307425, IMG submission 202152) | Salt marsh sediment microbial communities from the Plum Island Ecosystem LTER, Massachusetts, United States - WE1603-30 | ecosystem: Environmental > Aquatic > Marine > Intertidal zone >...
TTCATTTTGGAAGGGTGATATTACGCCGTGTTCCACGCGCCTTTGTTGTTATATTCGGCTTTATTATCGTATTCATCATTGCCTATCTTATAAAAGCGAGGGATCCTGAAACGCTGGGGGCTTTACTTCTCATATCTTTTTTGACTTATCTAATAACGAGTAGCAAAATGATTATCACGAAAGGCACTTAGCCGGACTTTTGTTGTCCTGTTTGTAAGCACAGCCAGCGCAGAGGAGCTGATTATGAAAAAGGGCGACGTAAAGGGGTCACGTCTCCTCTTGAGAGCGCCGATTAAAACCGGCAAGAAGTAGGGACCGAAAGTGTCCTATGGTGAAGGGTTAACCACCCACACCAGCCCTGAGTCATGCGCGGGTAATGGTAACATTGCCAGTGAAGCGTTGACAAGGGAAAATGTAGGCTGAGTATTGAGCCTCGTAAGAGATATAAGTCCAAGTGCCGATGTTCTTCAAGCATACAGAAGGCAATCTCTTACGTTCCGGTATGGTGAGGGACGCAAGGACTTGGCGGGGTCGGAGACCTCATGCATGCATGGAAGCTTTTTGCGTGGGAATCGGGAGGCCCTGTCTCTGGCCTTATTAAGATTGCAATAAGGTACGCATTGAAAATCCCAAGGGAGTAACGCAATGATGAGCGGATACAGGGAGTCTGACAGCCTCATAGTATCGAAGAAGCCTTCGAACAAGACAGGTGACAACAAGCCTGTGGCGGAGAAGGTGGAGAAAAGGGGGCTGGCTGAGAGGAATCCGTCCAAGCGAAACAGGAACCAGGCACAGAGCTGGATATTTCTGCCAAATGAGCTGGATAGGATACGGTATGCAGCACAGCGGAATAGGGAGGAACAGTTCATATCCCTATGGTACCATGTCTATGATATCAGGCGATTGAGGAGGAGCTTTCTTAAATTAAAGCGTAAATCACCCCCTGGTATAGACGGTAAGACATGGAAGGAATACGGCAAGAATCTTGGAGATAATCTTAAGAATCTGTCTGAGCGACTGAGAAAAGGCGTATATAGGACCAGAGCAGTCAAACGGACATATATATCCAAAGATGATGGCAGGCAGCGACCGATAGGAATTCCAGCACTGGAAGATAAGATAGTGCAGAGAGCCATGGTTGAAGTGCTGAATGCTATTTATGAGGTGGATTTTCTGGGATTCTCATAATGTGTTTGACTTATGGGCGAACAGTTGGAGGAACCGGAAACCATCCGGCGATGTGGTAATGGTAAGATTCGCCGATGATATGGTACTGGGCTTCCAATACAAACATGAGGCCATGCGTTTTCTGGAAGAGCTGAAAAGTCGATTCAGGAAGTTTAATCTGGAAGTTAATACTGAAAAGACATCCTTGATTGAGTTTGGCAGATATGTAGTGGAGAGAAGGAAAGAAAGGGGAGAAGGGAAACCTGATACCTTTGACTTTCTAGGGTTTTCCCACATTTACAGTAGATCAAGGAGAGGAAAATTTACAGTACTGAGAAAGACTTCTGCAAAGAAGTTACGCAATAAGTTGGCGGAGCTGAAGAAAACCATGAGGCAGAGACTACATTGGTCCATCCTGGATTTAGGCAAGTGGCTTAAATCAGTGATCGTAGGTCACTGCAGATATTACGGGGTGCCCTGGAACGGGAAGAGTCTCACACGTTTCAGGTCGGAGATAATCCGCATGTGGTGTAGGTCATTGCGTCGCAGAAGTCAGAAACATCGTATAACATGGAAACGGATGAGCAGGATAGCCAAGAGGTGGTTGCCTATCCCTTTTATCTGTCACCCTTATCCATTGCAACGCATGCGCGTCAATACTTGAAGCAGGAGCCCAGTGCATTAGCAGTGCACGCTGGGATCTGTACGGGGGGTGCCGAGTAATCGGCATTCCTACGGTGATCTCATGCATTATGTTGAGCTCAACATACACGTGATTAGACATAAGACAATAGGCTGCAAAGCACACACTGAACACTTCGGAGGCCTCATGCAAGAACTCAATAAAGGCGATGTAATCACCCTTATCTATATAGATCTCTTCGCGCCGTCGCCCCCGGTTCATCAAATGATACCATGCGTCAGGGTATTGGATTCTTAACTGTCTCGACATGGCGACAACTAATATGTACGACTTACTCGGATTCCTCCCTCTGGCGTTGCCAAAATCATTATCTGAAACACTATAGTGGCTCCAAGGCCGGGCCTCGGGCTCCAGTCCTGTAATCCAAGATCATGTCATACCCCTAAGTATTCCCGCATGATCTCATCATCTCCCCTCAATGTCTCAACGCTACCCTCATAGACAATACTTCCTTTATCAATGATATATGCCCGATCGCTGATATCCATGGCGAGTAAGGCATTCTGCTCGGCCAGCAGGATGGTCAGGCCCTCTTCTTTCAATCTCCGGATCTGATCCCCTAATGACTGGGCAATAACAGGGGCAAGTCCGGCGGTGGGCTCATCCAACAGTATCGATTCGGGATCGCCCATGAGTGTCCTGCCGACCGTGAGCATCTGCTGCTCTCCCCCGCTGAGAGTTCCTGCATTTCGGTTTTCCATGGTCTTCAGTTTGGGAAAGAGTCCGTAGATTTTTTCCAGGGCGGGCCCAAAACTTTCCCCTTTTTTCTCTCTCAAGCCCAACTCTAAGTTCTCCTTCACGCTCAGGTCAGAAAAGATCCACCGGTCTTCCGGGATAAAGCCGATGCCCAACCGGATGATCTGATACGGTTTCCTGCCGGTAATTTCCTCTCCCTTATACATGATACTGCCGGATCTTGGCCGATTCAGGCCGACGATGCTCGCCAAGGTGGTGGTCTTCCCGGCCCCGTTTCTCCCGAGGAGACAGACGACCTCACCCCGCTCGAGCCCTAAAGAGACCTGGAAGATGGCCTGGAATATGCCGTAGCAGGTATCGATATTGGTTACTTCGAGGAGCATCTGTCTTCTCCGAAATATATCTGCTGCACCTTTTCATTGGCCCGGATATCGTCAGGTTTTCCGGCCGCGATGACGGTGCCAAAATTCATGACCGTGATATGGGAAGCGATACTGAAGACCACATCCATCTTATGTTCCGTAAAGAGGACCGCAAGTGACTCCTGCCGGGCAATTTCTCTGATCAAATCGATTGTGTGGGTGGTCTCCACTGGTGACATCCCGCAGGTCGGCTCATCCAGGAGAAGAAGCTGCGGCCCCGTGGCCAGGACAATCCCTAACTCTAACCGTTTCCTGTCCCCGGCTGAAAGGATACCTGCCAACTCCCCGGCCTGGTCAATCAACCCCACCTTTTTAAGGAGTTCTTCTGTCTCTTCTCTGAATAATTTCCCGGCATCCGAGAAGAGATTCAGTCCTTTACCTCCCGTATAGAGGAAAGTCGCCTGGATGTTTTCAAACACCGTTAATTTTGGAAATATGTTTGTTACCTGGAAAGACCGTCCTATCCCCATCCGGGCTATCTTCTGGGGTGGGAGTCCGGTAATATCCTCTCCCTTGAAAAAAACGCTGCCTTCGTCGCAGGTATAATAACCGCTGACCAGATTGAAAAATGTGGACTTGCCGGCCCCGTTGGGCCCGATGATGCAGTCAATACAGTCATCTTCGACCTTAAGATCCACGCCGGCCACGGCCATTACACCGCCAAACGATTTTCTCAGCCCTTTAATCTCTAAAACCGTCATTCAGACCCCTTTCTTTCTCATCCACTTCTGAGACTGCTCGAACATCACGCCGCCAATTCCTTTGGGGAAGAAAAGGACGATCAGTATCAGAATAATACCTAAAACCATCCCCCAGTATTCGGTATATGAGGTAATGAAGGAATTCAGGAGCACCATTATGGCCGCACCCAAGGCTGGTCCAAGGAAGATGTGCATCCCACCTAACAACCCCATGAGAATCACCTCTCCTGACATGCTCCAGAAAAGGATATCAGGGGAAATGGCCGTCTCCAGAAAGGCATAGAGTACACCGGCAATCCCTGAAAAAAAGGCGGATATGACAAAGGCGATCAATCGATAATTTTGAACCTTCATGCCGATGAAGGTGGCCCTTTCAGGGTTCTCGCGCAAAGACCTGAGCATTAGTCCAAAGGGCGATTTGACGATTTTCCATAACAGATAAACAGAGATAGCAACGATAATCAGGGCGAAAAAATAATAATTGATGTACGTCTCGTCCGTAGAGATCAGCGCAGGCACCGGGATCCCCTGGATACCATCATCACCGAAGGTAAAGCTGCGCCACTTAAAGGCTAAGATAAAGACCAATTGGGCAAAGGATAGGGTAATGGTGGCAAAGTAAAAGACCCCCTTGATTCGCACACTGAAATAGCCGATGATAGCCCCGGCGGCCGCCGCCGCAAACGGCGCTACGGCAAAGGCAAGGGCCAGTGAGCAGGAGGTCTTGACCAGGAGAAGAGAACAGGTATAGCCGCCGATTCCTAAAAATGCGGCATGGCCGAAAGACATCATGCCGCCATACCCCAAGACCAGATTAAAACTCATGGCAAAGAGGGCCCAGACCATGATTTTTATGGCCAGGTAAAGATAATATTCAGAAAAACCCTTTTCCAGGACAAAGGGGAGGACAATCAGGGCAACACCGGCCATGGCCCCGTACAGCCATCTGGCAGATCTATTTTGTCCCCCCTGTCTCATTTCCTATCCCCTCGCCTGAGCCTGCTTCCCCAATAACCCGTAAGGGCGGAAAATAATAATGACTGCTGCTAAGATAAAAAGAAAGGCCATGGCATAATTGGGCACATAGAGGATGCCGAAGGCATATATCTGTCCCGCGATCAATGCGCCCAGAAGTGCCCCCCAGATATTACCCAGGCCTCCCACAATAACGACGATGAATGCCTCGATAATGATCTCTATGCCCATGCCGAGGGAGAGTCTGACCGTTGGGGCAATCACTGCGCCGGACAGACCCCCCAACCATGTGGCCATGATGAAAACAAGGGTGAATAGTCCGCCCACATTGTATCCTAACAGGTCCACCATCTGTCGATGTTCGGCAGAGGCCCTGAGCAGTTTTCCAAACCGGGTCTTTTTTAATAAGAGCCAGAGCAGAAGGGCAACGGCCAGACCCACACCGATAATAAAGAAATAGTAGACAGGAAAACGATGCCCGAACAAGGTCAGAAACCCTGCCAAGGATTCAGGGAGATCAACGATCCTCAGGTCCACGCCCCATATCATCTTAATGGCATCGTTAAAGATAAAAATAAGGGCATAGGTCAGCAAGATCTGCAGGAGGTGCTCTTTGTCATAGATGCGACGGAGGAGGATGACCTCTACCAGGCCGCCTATGATGCAGACGATGGTTGGCGCGATCAGGAGGGCGGCCCAGAAACCGACAGAACCGGTCAGGCCCTGGGTCAGGGTAAAGGCCATATAGGCCCCGATCATGTAAAAAGAGCCGTGTGCAAAATTGACCACCCCCATGACCCCGAAGACCAGGGTCAGACCGGAGGCGATCAAAAAAAGGATCATGGCCCTGCTGAGACCGCTGATAAATTGTATAAACAGCATGGACGCATCGAAATCCATGACCGAAACCCTTTACAATTGAGGATTGAATATTGACGTTTGAATATTGATCCGACCTGGCCCCTAAGTCTCGGGGCCAGGTCAATCACTCTATTTCTTTTTGGCAGCCTTCCTGGCCGCAGCAATCTCCTTGCAGGTCGGAATGACCTTCTTGGCCGGGGTCATGACAATGTCTTTCATGACCGGGAACGGGTAGCCGGGAACATTGGCAATCTTCCCCCAAAAGGCCGGGGTGATGGCCTGGTGGTCGCATCCGCGCATCCTGATAGGACCCACTGCCGTGTTGATGGTCAGCCCTTCCAGGGCCTTAATGACCTTTGCCGTTTTTACAGATCCTGCCTTGGTAATCGCCTTTGTCAGAAACATGGCAGAGCAAAACCCACCAAAGGCGCCGATGCCCGACGGGTAGTGATCCGGCTTGCCTAATTTAGTCGTATATTCCAGGTACCTTTTGAGAAATGCCTTGTTGGCAGGCGACTCGGGATAGTACCAGAGATAATTGCCGGCCGCATAGGCGCCTACCGGCATGTTTTCCTTCAAGACCTTGGGGAACAGGGAGTCGGCAAGGGCAAAAGCAAAGACCGGAATCTTATCAAACAGGCCGAACAACTTGGCCTGTTTCATGAAGGAAATCAGGCCTGATGCACCAAATGCCGCATAAACGGCATCCGGTTTCTTTGCCATCAAGGCAGTCAGGTACGGGGTGTAGTCTGTCTCCTTGACCTTAGGCCAGGCCTCACCAACCATTACCACCTCAGGTTTATGTTTAGTCAATCCTTTCCAGAAGTTGTCGGCAATGGAATGCCCATATTCGTAATCATCACCGATGATGTACCACTTGATAAATGGTTTGGAGGCCGCATAATACCCTCCTGCCATCCCCTCGATGGCCGCGCTGGGGCACCCTCTGAAGATATATTTATGCCCCAATTCGCCGGTTATACGATGGCTCCGTGAAATGTGGACCATAAATATCTTTTTCTTCTTCCTGGCAAATTCAGACACCGCAAGTGCAGCGCTGCTGCTGACGGTACCCGCCAAAAAATCAACCCTCTCTTTAAGGACCAGTTCCCGTGCATGCGCAAGGGCTTCATCTGCCTTGAACTTGCTGTCACGGGTAATGAGTTCTATTTTTCTCCCGTTGAGCCCGCCCTTGGCGTTGAATTCATCGGTGACCATTTGCCAGGCAACCAGGGCAGGTTTTGTAAAGGCCGCGGCCCCCCCGGTGTAGCAGTCGATCAGTCCGATCTTGATCGGCTTTTCGGCTACGGCCACACCCGGGTTCATGGTCAAAATAAAAGTCAGGCACAGACATACGGTTAACATGACACCCAAAAATTTTCTACCTCTCATCTTTATCCTCCTTGTGCAAAAGGGTTTAAGTTTTGGACGAGGCAGTCACAGGCCTAAAGCTCGTGGACCGCCACCCTCCCTTTGTCAAATACCTCTAAGTTTTCAGACAGACGGCCATGGGAAAGGAGTCCTTCAATAGCCGACTCAAACCCTTGACGGTCGATATGCAACATGTCAAGTGGGGGCTTGAGGGACATCCATAGGTAAATAAGTAACTCATCCAACTACCTGATTATATCTCCTTTTTTAACTGTATTTTTAATTGTTTACCGCCTTGACTTTATTTCCACCCCTGACCCCCCATTTTTCACTTTGCGCTTTTGCCGGAACCACAAAATACAAAACTCCGCTCTCCATCTGTTCGGAGTAACGGGGTTTTAGGGTAACCATAGACCATTTCAAATCCTCTTTCCCTAACGGGTTGAAAGAAGAAAATTGCTTTAGAAATATTGCCAATTCTTTACACAGGCTTTTCCGGAAGTCAACTGAAATGACAGTCATCAGGGGTCAGTCGTCAGAGGACAGAAGTCAGCGGTCAGTAGGAAGACCTCCGATGCCATCCTAATTGACTAAGCAGATATAACCTCTGCGATACGGAACACCTGTTCAAACGCCTCATTGGGTACTGGCGGCGTTGGTTTTTCTATATGGCTTCTTTCAAAAATCCACTGGCGTATTTGTGAAGCACACTTCCGATTAATGTTTGGTAGGGGATGTCTTCCCGTGCAGCTCTTCTTTGTAAGGCGGAAAGGTCATTTTCTGAAATTCTTATATTGATCTTGCGGTTCTTTTCCATTGTGTTCCTGGCTATTGCTTGGTAATCAGCCTGCGATTTCGAGGGCTTTAATCTCTCATCTTCGTATGCCTCTAAGATTTCTTTCTCGTATTCATCAAGGATTATTCTTTTTTGTTTTTTAGCCATTTTTTCCTCCAAGGTATTTCTTGGTCGCCTTCCTACTGGGAATAATCGTTTAGGTAGTCCGCACTACTATTTTGTAAAAGCGGTAGTCAAGAAGTGCTGTTCAAAGTGCAAGCATTTTTTCAATGATTTGAATTTGTTACGGCTCACCGTAATTTCCGTTGACCGGCTATCCTGCATGGTAATCAGATATTTGCCGTTAAACCAGGGAACAATGTCCCTGATGTGGTTCAAGTTAATTCATCGAGAGATGGAATTTCGTCATCAACAACAATACAACTGAGCCTCATGCCTTTCCCCAACCGTTTTTGCATTATGGGTCGATATGATATAATACTACACCCATTTTGGCAAGATTTGCCTGTTAGGCGGTCTATTTTAGCCGGGAACCGGGATGGAAATTGCCGCTCATCCTGGCCAATCCAGCCTTGACAACTACCTGTGCGGGTGGTAAGTTCCCAACCTTTCATTTATGCTTCATTAATTCTACAGCCCCATCAAGAAAGGGGACCAGGGGGAGTTGATGAATTTTCAAGAACTGATTATGGCCCTTGGAAAGTGCTGGGCCGATTATGGCTGCTTGATCCAGCAGCCCTATGATTTGGAGGTGGGGGCAGGGACGTTTAATCCCGCGACTTTACTGAGGGTCTTAGGTCCGGAGCCGTGGTCTGTGGCCTATGTGGAGCCTTCAAGACGTCCTACTGACGGCAGGTATGGTGAAAACCCGAACCGGTTAGGGCACTATTACCAGTACCAGGTCATTATCAAGCCATCCCCGATTGACATACAGGACGTCTATCTGGAAAGCCTGAAATCTTTGGGGATCGATCCCTTGGAGCATGATATACGCTTTGTGGAGGATGACTGGGAATCACCCACCTTAGGGGCCTCGGGTCTCGGATGGGAGGTCTGGTTGGACGGGATGGAGATCACCCAGTTCACCTATTTTCAACAGGCTGGGAGCATCAGGTTGGATCCGATCTCCGTGGAGATAACCTACGGTCTTGAGAGGATCGCCATGTATATGCAGGAGAAGGAAGATGTCTACGACCTCATGTGGAATGACCATGTGACGTACGGCAACGTCCACAAGAAGGGGGAGTGGGAGCTTTCAAGGTATAACTTTGAAATGGCCGATGTGGGTATGCTCCTGAAGATGTTTCACATGTACGAAGAGGAGGGTAAGAGGGTCGGCAAGGAAGGGCTGGTTCTGCCTGCCTACGATTATTGTCTCAAGTGCTCTCATACCTTCAACCTCCTTGACGCAAGGGGGGCAATCAGTGTGACGGAGAGGACCCTCTATATAGATCGTATCAGAAACCTGGCGCGTCTCACCGCAAAGAACTACCTGGACCAGAGGGAGGAGATGGGATATCCTTTGGGATTGAAGATTAAGAATTGATGATTGACAAATACCCAACCCGCCACACAACCGGCGGGTAAATACCCAATGACGAAGGCGCAAGGCTCAAGGCGCAAGGAACTCAACGGGAAACAAACAACGATAAACGAGTGACAAAAATGGTAGCTGAACTGCTTTTGGAGATAGGAACGGAAGAGATCCCTGCTGGCTATTTAAAGGGTGGGCTGAGGAAATTGCGGCGGCTGGCGGAAGCGTGCCTGGGAGAGAATCGGATAGGGTTGACGGGTGGGCTGGTTACCTATGGAACACCGAGACGTCTGGTCCTTATGGGGAAGGGCATTTCCGTGATGCAGTCAGACCTAATGAAGGAGATTACCGGACCTCCAAAAAGCGTGGCCTATGACAAAGAAGGGAGACCGACAAAGGCAGCCATCGGTTTTGCACAGAAGCAGGGGGTGCCCGTCGAAGAGGTGCAATCCATTGAAACGTCCAAGGGGGAGTACCTCTATGTGAAACGTCAGATACCGGGGAGGAAAACCATAGAGATCTTGGCCGCGGCCTTGCCGAAACTGATCGCGGATATCCCCTGGCCAAAGTCAATGCGCTGGGGAAGCATAGGTTTCCCTTTTGTGCGTCCCATTCACTGGGTATTGTGTCTGTTTGATGGTGAGGTAATCCCTTTTGAGGTGGCCGGGGTAAGTAGTGGTCGCACTACCCGGGGGCATCGGTTCATGAGCCCGGAGGCGATTGAGGTTTCAAAGGTTCAAGACTATTTTACCGGGATGGCGCAGGCCTTTGTGGTTATTGACCAGCAGGAAAGGGAGCGGGTGGTAGAGCGGATAACCCGGGAAGTGGCTGAAAAGGCGGGTGGCAAACCTATTGAGGATCCGGAGTTGGTCAGCACGGTGGCCAATCTTGTGGAATACCCCTCTGCGGTTTGCGGCGGTTTTGATGAGATGTTTTTAAAGCTCCCCGATGTTGTCTTGATTACAGCCATGAAGGAGCATCAGAAATACTTTGCTGTTTACGATGAAAAGGGCCGTTTGATGCCCAACTTTGTTGCCGTCAATAACACGGTTGCAAGGGACGAGTCGGTCGTTCAAAGGGGTCATGAGAGGGTCCTTCGGGCCAGGCTCTCTGATGCGGATTTCTTTTTGAAGGAGGACAGAAAAAGGCCGCTCTTAGATCGTTTGGAGGGCCTCAGACAGGTTGTATATCAGGCCGATTTGGGCACATCCTTTGACAAGGTTCAGCGATTCACAAAGCTTGGCGGGTATTTGGCCGGAATCGTGCTGCCGGATGAAGCGGACAATGTAAGGCTGGTGGCAAGCTTGTGTAAATGCGATCTGATTACCCAGATGGTGAACGAATTTCCATCTCTTCAGGGTGTCATGGGGAAGGAGTACGCCCAATTGGAGGGATACCCGGATGAGGTCTGTTCAGGGATATACGAACACTACCTTCCTTTAAGGGCCGGAGGGCAACTCCCAATATCTAAGATAGGGGCCGTTGTCGGGATAGCGGATCGGATGGATACCATCGCCGGTTGTTTTGTTGTTGGGCTTGAGCCCTCAGGAAGCGCTGACCCCTTTGCCCTTCGCAGACATGCACTTGCCATTGTCAGGATTATAGAAGACATGGGTTGGGACTTTTCTCTAAAGGAGTTCATAGAGCAGGCGTTATTGCTTTTGAAGGAGGAAATTGAGTTTGACAAGGCCCTGATACTTTCAAAGGTCATGGCCTTTGTGAGGGAGCGCTATAAGAATATGATGTTAGGGTCAGGTTATGAGTCTGATCTGATCGAGGCCGTCATCTCGGTAGAGTTTGATCGCATCCGGCAACTTCGCCCAAAGATCGATCAACTCAAGAAGTTCTCCACTGAATCAGAGGAGTTCAACCAGTTGGCTTTGACCTTCAAAAGGGTGAGCAATATCTTAAAGAAACAGGACAGACCCTTTGAGGCGGATCCGGCCCTGTTCCGGGAAGAGTGTGAGGGGGCACTCTATGAGACGTTTCAAGCCCTCAAGGATGATGTTTGCAGATTTCTTGAAGAAGAAAAGTATCTTGACGCCTTAGGCCTTATGATAAAGCTCAGAAAACCGGTAGACGACTTTTTTGACGGGGTAGAGGTCTTGATCAAGGATGATCAGGCCTTGAGGGAAAATAGAGTAGGATTGCTGCAGCAGATCGCCGGTTTGATGCTCCTGATTGCGGATTTTTCCAAGTTTTCCATCTGAAGTAAGATAAGGTGACTCTGTGGTTTTTACGGCTTCTTGATCAGGATGTAGAGTTCCCCATCATGTCTTAGATGGCCTGCCACCATTTCGGCGTAGGGACCGTTTCCCCAGAAAATATCCGCCCTGCCTGCCCCTTTTATTGCGCCTCCGGTATCCTGATTCACGACAAAACGGGAAAATTCGTTCCAGCCTGTTATTTCGCCTCGGTTATTGATGGCCGGTTTTTTGCACGAGATAAAGGCCAGTGCCCCCTTGGGAAATAGTTTCGAATCTAAGGCCAACGATCTGCCGGGTGTCAGGGGAACGCTTATGTTGCCTAACGGCCCTTTTTTCAGGCCTCGAAAGAATATATAGGAAGGGTTGTAGTTAAGGATCTCCTTAACTTTTGCAGGATGCTCTGAAAGATATCTTCTGATAGACTGCATAGACATCTCTTTTTGGGTCAGAAATTCCTTGTCTAACATATACCGCCCGATGCTCTTGTAGGGCAGGCCATTAGAGGCGCTGTAGCCTACACTGATTGTGTTACCGTTCCGCAACCTCAGTCGCCCGGAACCCTGAATTTGAAGAAAGGCCACGTCCACGGGATCCTTCAACCAGGCGATCTCGAGGCCCTTGCCTTTTAACATATCTTCTTCAACAATCTGACGTCTCGAAAAATATGGTAGAAGTTTTGTCCCTTCAATCCGACCGATTATTTTTTCTCCCTTAAATTCCCGCCTGAAAAGCGAAAGGTCGGTTACTATCAAATCGTCCGGTCTTTTATAGATCGGATATCTAAAGGAATCATCAGGCGTCAGGCTGGCCTCATAAACCGGCTCAAAATACCCGGTAAAGAGGACCTTATTGTTTCCCACCCGACCGGTTGCGCGATAAACTAAAAAATTTCCCCTGATTTCTTCATTTAACTGTTTCGGACTGACATTCTTTTCTATTAGCGACAGAAAGGTTTCCTGACTCTCTCTCACATGCCTGCAGGTAAAAGTGTGAGATCCATAATAAAATGCCTTTTCAGGGTCGAGTCTGTTAAGGTACTCAATGTTTTTTCTTATGACCGAGATAAGGGACTCCCTGTCCATATCATCCTGGAAGGTGGGGTAAAAAAAGCGGACAGGCGCCAAAGACTCTTCAGGATGCCTGGCCTCCCTTTTCAGGGCAGGGTAGCACGCAAAAAGAGTTATGGAGATTATCAGAATGAGAGGTTTTAAATAAATTGTTCTGGTAGTCAGCATGAGTGCCTCGAGACCTTTGCAAAACGCCCTCTTTCGAAGTCTGCGCTTATCTGCCCAATCTCTGCGTTGCATTCGAATTTTAATCCTCGAAATATTCGATATATTCCTGTGGTTAAAATTCTCATGCGCCTTGATCTTGAACGAAATTGAACATTTTTCAAAGGTCTCGCTTTGAAGTAAAAATTATGTATATTTCCAATTCAATTTCAGCCGGGAATCAGCAATTTAACAATTCTCACCATAGTATAAACAATTGTTCTTATCAAGCGGGGAGCCAAAAAAACCACTGAGTGTGTTTTAAAGTACGCGCAATAATTCATATGTGTTTTTTTTGCCACAGATGTATGTGTATATAGATGACCTCACAGAGGTGCATAAATTTTGTTGCATAAATTATCTTTTAATATTAACAAGATAGGCCCAATCATTCCTTTTCAGTTGCACCTGTGACCTATTGGCATGCTATTTGCTTGACACTAATTAGGCAAGATTCGAAAGTCAGAGCTAATTAAGGAGTGGATTGTGGATTATAAACAGCGCACGTTGAAGGACGAGACTGGTTGTACCGGGATTGGCCTTCATTCCGGTGAAAAGATAAAAATAAATATCAGACCTGCCCCGTGCGATACTGGAATACGTTTCGTGAGAACTGACCTGCCCGGACATCCGATTATTGAGGCGCGTTTTGATAATGTATTTGATACCACCTTAGCCACGAGCATCGGTTTTGATGGTTGCAGGGTTTCAACTATTGAGCATCTGATGGCGGCCTTTTACGGGTTAGGAATTGACAACGCCGTGGTAGAAATAGATGGTCCTGAAGTGCCTATTATGGATGGTAGTTCGGCCCCTTTCGTATTCCTTGTAAAAAGCGTTGGGGTTAAGGAGCAGAAGGAGCCAAAACGCTTTATTGTCATCAAGAAGACATTCAAGATTGATGATGGAAACCGATCCATTTGCGTTTATCCGTCAAAAGAACTCAAGATCAGTTATATGATCGATTTTCAACATCCTCTTTTGAGAAATCAGGAATTCGAGTTACGTTTTTCAGAGGGTGACTTTGTAAGGGAGATCAGCAAAGCGAGGACCTTTGGCTTCCTGAAAGATGTTCAGACCCTCAAAGCAAACGGGCTTGCCAGAGGCGGATCCCTCGACAATGCTGTAGTTATCGACGATTTCAGAATAATTAACGAGGACGGGCTTAGATTCAAGGATGAATTTGTCAGGCATAAGATTCTCGATTTTATTGGAGATCTTTCTCTTATTCAGTCTCCTATAATAGGCCACTTTGTTGTTAAGAAATCGGGGCATTTCCTGAACCAGCAGATGTTGGCCTCGCTGATGCAGTCAAAAAGACACTGGAAGGTGTATGCATTTGTTTCACCGGAGGAATGTAGCAAAAACAGCGTAAGAATCCCCGCCTTCGGCCTGCCGGAACCTGCTCTTGGCTGAGAACAGATAAGCTTTCTGACTTTATATCCTGAGACCTTTGCAAAACGCCCCCTTTCGAAGTCTGCGTTTATCTGCCCAATCTCTGCGTTGCATTTGAATTTTAATCCTCGAAATATTTAATATATTCCTGTGGTTAAAATCCTCACGCGCCTTGATCTTGAACGAAATTGAGCATTTTTCAAAGGTCTCGGTCCAGCGCGTTGAGACACCCTTATTTTTTATTTAAGGCGCCGCCCGCTTTTACTCGCCTGCATCTTCTGCTTTTCTTAAGAACACGTGAAACCTGAATCACGCATTCCTATTTCCCAAATTCGGTTGGGATAGGGCTTGCATTTTGCGGGTCCCTCGCCTATTATCTCTTTCTTAAATTTCTTATATTTTGTTTGTAAGAACTTTGCCATATGGTTCTCCATAAGGAATAGGAAATGAAGAAGAGCCCATTGATTTATAAATGCCTGAAATTTGCCCTGCTGGGCTTCCTTCTTATCACTCTCTTTTCGAGTAGGCCCGCATTGGCCGCTGAGGCTCGACTTACTGATATTGTGGTCACAAACACCCGTGACTATTTACTCGCATATTTCAGCGTGGCCGATTGTTTTACCGAGGACATGAAAAGGGCGATTGACAACGGTGTCAGTACCACATTCATCTTTTTTGTAAAGCTGTATGAGGTTAGAAATTGGTGGTGGGATAGGAGCATTGCCGACCTTAAGGTGAGCCACGAGATAAGGTATGACAATCTGAAAAAGGTCTACATTGTGAGGCTGTCATCAAAAGACAATAAGAAAATTTATGTCAAGGATTTCGATGGGGCGAAAAAATTGATGTCCGAGATTGTAGGCCTGAAAGTCACCGAACTTCGCAATCTTCAGAGAGGAAACCATTACCAGATCAGCATGATGGCTGAACTTGACAAGATCAGGCTGCCCTTTTATTTCCATTATGTCTTCTTCTTCCTCTCCCTGTGGGATTTTGAGACCGATTGGTATACGGTTGATTTCAGATATTGAGTATTCAGGGATTTGATCCCGGCTCTACCACCATTACATAGTGTCCATCCAGAAATGAGATATTTTTTGCAGGGTCAAGGAAGATGAGGATTTTAACCACATGAATACATTGAAGTATTTCGAGGATTAAAATCCGAATCTGACGCAGAGATTGCGAAAAATAGCCTTTTATGGAGGACACTACCTAATCCACCAACATGAAAGATTACTTAGAGGCAGAAAAACAAGATTTCAGGAGAAGACGCAGAGAAAGATACCTGATTATTTTTCTCTGCGTGGTGATATCTTTTCTGGTCTATCTTGGGATGCGTATCTTTCACTTAGGACAGGCCCTTCCCTTTTCGAGCAGTATTATCGCTTTCGCACTGATCAATATCAATGTGATATTACTCCTCCTCCTCCTCTTTCTCACTGTCAGGAATTTGGTCAAACTGCTCTTTGAGAGAAAAAAGAGTATTATGGGAGCCAAGCTGAGGACCAAATTGGTCCTGGCCTTTGTTACTCTTTCCCTGTTGCCCACGGTCATTCTTTTTTTCGTCTCGGTGCAGTTCATATCTTCATCCATCGAGTACTGGTTCAGCCTTCAGATCGAGCGATCATTAAAGTTTTCCTTAGAAGTTGGCCAGGATTACTACAAGGGGATTACCGATGAGATCCTCTCTTTTGGCAATAATCTGGGTCGAGTAATCACCTATGAGGGGTTTATGATCCCATCCAACAAAGAGAAGCTTGAGAAATTTATTGACGAAAAGCGGAAAGAGCTTGGTCTGGCCTCCCTCCAGGTTTTTTCGACAAAACTGGACTTAATGGCCGTTTCCAAAGACCACAGGATTGATCTTACCGCTTTTAAAGGGCCGGGGCCAGATATCCTGAAGAAAAGTGTTGAGAAGGGTGATGACAGCCAGTATATCCAACCCTCGCCGCACGGAGATCTCGTTAGTGGCATCGTTCCGGTTTTTTCGAGGACCGAATCGAAGGCTGTGGTTGGTCTCGTGGTGTCATCTAAATTTGTCCCCGGCGCCTTTGTGAACCGTCTCCAGGCTATCTCAAAAGGCCTGCAGGAGTACCGTCAATTGAAGATGCTCAAAACTCCGATAATAGCCAGCCACATGATCACCCTCTCCATTGTTACGCTTCTTATCATTTTTTCATCTGTATGGTTCGGATTCTACCTCTCCAAAGAGATAACCGTCCCCATCAAGGAATTAGCCGAAGGAACAAATCGTATCGCATCAGGTGACTATGATTTCTTCATTGACTTGGAAACAAAGGATGAGGTGGGGATGTTAGTCAATTCGTTTAATAGAATGACGATGGACCTAAAAACGAGCAAAAACAGGCTCGAAAAGGCCAATAAAGAACTCATGGAGAGTAATCTTGAATTGGAACAGCGGCGACTTTACATGGAGATTGTCCTGGCGAATGTTGCTGCAGGCGTGGTGTCTGCTGATGCCGGCGGGAAGATCCTCACTATCAACAAATCAGCAGAGAGGATGTTGGACATAAGGGCGGAAGAAATTATCGGGAAACAATACAAAGAGATCCTGTCTGACGATTATTGCAAGGTAATTGATGGATTTCTGAAAGATGAGGCTCTTTTTCAAAAGGGCTACATAGAGAAACAGATAGGCTTATCTGTGGGAAACAGGACGCTGACCCTCCTCATTTCTCTCAATGTGCTTCGTGATGATCGTGGAAGGTACTTAGGCCTTGTTGTTGTCTTTGAGGATTTGAGTGAGATTGAAAAGGCCCAGCGAATGGCTGCATGGCGAGAAGTGGCAAGGCGTATAGCTCATGAGGTCAAGAATCCTCTGACGCCGATTCAACTGTCTGCCCAGCGGCTCAAGAAGAGATATGGAGACATATTAGATAGCGAGGACGCAGAGATCTTTGACGAGTGCACAGGAATGATTATCACGCAAGTGGAGGAATTAAAACGTCTTGTAAACGAGTTTTCCAATTTTGCCCGCATGCCCGCGGCCAATCCTGCACCGTCAGATATTAACGAGATTATTAATGAAGCCCTGAGCCTCTACAGAGAGACGCATAAAGAAGTGGACTTCGTATTTAATGATTCAAAAGAGGTCCCTGTATTTGATTTGGACAGGGAGCAGATAAGAAGAGTCATGATTAATCTCTTTGACAATGCCATTGAAGCGATTGAGGGTAAGGGAAAGGTGGTTATAGATCTTCATTACGACAATATCCTTAAAATGGTGAGAATCGAGGTGGTAGATAACGGGAGAGGGATAAGCCCTGAAAACAAGGCCCGCCTCTTTGAGCCTTACTTTTCAACAAAAAAACAGGGAACGGGGTTGGGCCTTGCTATAGTCAGCACCATCATTGCAGATCATAGTGGCTTTATAAGAGTTAAGGATAATAAGCCTAAAGGAACTAAGTTTATTATTGAGCTGCCAACCAGGATATGAGCGGGCCATGTTCTTGTACCATTTTCTCTGGACCATATGCCTTATTTTCTACCTGCCCGTAATTTGGATTTTAGGGAAGAGGCATTTGGATGGTAAGGGAAGCCGGGGTCTTGTAGAGCGGGCTCGCGAAAGATTTGCCTTGAGACTTCCTCAGGCCCTTCCTGCCGAGGGAAATATATGGGTTCACGCACTTTCTGTAGGAGAGGTTATTTCAGCCATTCCATTAGTAGATAGACTACGGATTGAATTTCCAGACAAGGACATAGTTTTCACGGTAACCACTGTTACCGGGATGGCTATTGCAAGGGAGAAATTAGATGCAAAGGTCAAGGCAGTTCTTACCATGCCCGTTGATGCATGGTGGTCTGTTCAGAGGATCGTCAATTTTGTCAAACCCTCTGTTTTCATCCTGATTGAGACAGACATCTGGCCCGCGTTGCTTTGCTCTTTGAAGCGTAAGGGGATAAAGAGCATCCTGGTCAATGGACGCGTTTCGCCCCGTACCTTCAGGTCCTATGGAAAAGCGCCTTTCCTTGTCCGGAAAATGTTCGACCCTCTCCACGTATGCCTCATGCAGTCGGATCTGGACAGAGAAAGACTCCTGCAGGTGGGCCTGAACAAAGAAAAAGTCATAACAGCGGGCAACATGAAATTTGACCGGGATATGGTCCCCATGTGTGAGGAAGAGCGTCAGGGATGGCTCGATGCATTGTACCTTGAACCTGCTGACCCCTTGTGGGTGGCAGGCAGCACCCATCCGGGAGAAGAGGAAATACTCCTTGATGTCTTCAAGAAACTGGGCGTTTCATTCCCGCGTCTGCGTCTGATCCTCGCCCCCAGAGATACAGGGCGATCCGGCGAGATCGTGACGATGAGCAGGAGGATGGGGCTCAGGGCTGTTTTGAAGACCAAAGTTTCGGAACCCCGCACAAAAGGGAGGGTGTTGCTTTCTGCAGCATCGGAAAACAGACGTTTTGACGTGCTTGTTCTGGATACCATGGGTGAACTGGACCGTATATGCGGGCTCGGCAGCGTGTGCTTTGTGGGTGGCAGTCTTGTCCCGGTCGGGGGGCATAACCTGTTGGAGCCTGCGAGCTTTGGCATCCCGGTGGTCTTCGGGCCCCATACCCATAATTTTGTATCAATGGCGGAGTCCCTGTTTGAGGAAGGGGCCGGGCGTCGTGTCCTGAACGGTGATGAACTCTATAGAACCATTAAGACCTTCTTGGAAAACGGGGAGGTGCGCACCCGGACCGGGGCGCGGGCAAAGGCGTTTGTGGAGAGAAACCGGGGCGCACTCGAAAGGGTCCTTTACCATGTGAAGGGTTGCATTGAGCAGGGAACCTAAGGCATGGAGATAGAGCTAAGCACAAGGTGTCATCTTTAACATTACGGAGCATGAGCCGTGCCTGACTGGTCCAGGATCCATCGAGAAAAACGATTCGGCCCGTGGACACTTCCTCTGTCCCTGTTTTCTGCCTTGTACGGGGTTGGGGTGCGGTTGCGTCTGAGCGCATACACAAAGGGCATTTTCAGAGGGAAGTCCCTTCCCGGTTATGTCGTGAGCGTTGGCAATCTGACCGCAGGCGGGACCGGCAAGACACCGGCAGTGGTGATGTTAGCCAGATGGTTGCTCGACCAAAGCCATCGGGTGGCCGTATTATCAAGGGGTTACGGCGCTCAATACAAACAGGAGATATTAGAGGTGTCTGATGGGAAAGGGACATATACAGATGCCCGTATGGCCGGTGATGAACCCTCTCTTCTTGCAAGAGAGATCCCCGGAAGCCCCGTGATAATTTCCAGGAGCCGTTACCGGGCAGGAATGTATGCCCATAAAACGTTCGGTTCCGATTGTTTCATCTTGGATGACGGCTTCCAGCACTTAGGATTGGAGAGGGACCTCAATCTGGTCTTGATAGACGCCTTTGATCCCTTCGGCAATGGACATCTTCTTCCATGGGGGCCTCTGAGAGAACCCCTGCATCAGTTGCGCAGGGCAGACGCCTTCATCCTTACACGGTTCAGCAGGGTGCAGAGCGCAGAGCATCGAGGGCAAGGCGTAAGGGGTAACACCAGGGATCACTCCGCGCAAAGGACTGTGACATTTTTGAAGGGAAAATTTCCTTCAATACCCGTTTTTTGTGCGGATCATATCCCGGACAAGTTGGTTTTTCCCCTTTCGGGTGAGGCTCATACTCCTGGATTTTTGAGAGGAAAGCGAGTCTTGGCCTTTGCCGGCATTGCCCACCCTGAACAGTTTCAAGAGAGTTTAATCGAATTGGGTGCGGATGTGATTCAATTCATAGGGTTCAGGGATCACTACCGCTTCGATGGGGATGAAATCAGGGAACTGATCCGTATGAAGGAGAGGATTGGAGCCAGGTACCTTCTTACAACGGAAAAAGACTGGATGAGAATCGCCCCTTTTACGCCGGCGTGTAATGACTTAGCCTATTTGTCTGTTAGATTCGCCTTCTTGCCGAGGCAAGAGGGCATTTTTGGAATAATTCGAAATGGCCTTTCAGGATAGTGGAACTCTTTCAATATGGATGTACAGGGCCCTATATGGGTTCGTATGGCTCATATCCCTAATCCCTTTTCGCGTAGGACAATTCCTTGGGAGGATGTTAGGGAGCATATTGGCGGTAGCCCTGAAGAGGCGAACAAAGGTCTCTTTGAGTAACCTTCGATATGTCTTTGGGGATAAGATGCCCATGGCTGAGTTGATTGAACTCAACGGCAGGGTTGTAGCGCATTTTGCCCAGATGCTGTTTGAGGCCCCCCATATCCTCAGGCTAAACCGGACAAATCTCAGTAAGTATGTGATTTTTGAGAATGAAGAGGCCTTCAGTCAGGCCATAAAGAAGGGGAGGGGGGTGTTCATTCTGACCGGGCACTTCGGAAACTGGGAATTCATGTCCGCGGCCACTGTCCTCCGGTTTAATATCGATAGCGGAGTAGTAGTGAGACCTGCTGATTTCGCGCCGGCCGACAAGCTGTTAAAGAGCCTTCGCTCCAGATTCGGGACGGAGATTATACCGAAAAAACGCGCGATGAAAAAACTGTTGGCGGCAAAGAAAGAAAACAAGGTTATCGGGATCCTCTTAGACCAGAATGTGGACTGGTATGAAGGGGTTTTCGTTCCATTCTTAGGTAAATCGGCCTGTACCAACAAGGGCCTGGCCCTTATTGCCTTGAGGACCGGGTCCCCTGTAATACCGGTTTTTTCGGTGCGGCAGTCGGACGGGAGGTACCGGGTAGTCTTTGGAGATGAGGTACCATTGCTGAGAACCGGTGACAAAATAAAGGACACCGAGGAAAACACAGCCCTTTTCACACGGATCATTGAGAAATATGTGCGCCAGTATCCGGATCAGTGGTTCTGGTTTCATAAACGGTGGAAGACCAGGCCTTTTTGCCCGCTTCCTGAAGATTATTACCGCACAGACGCAGGGGGTTAGTCGGTCGTGCTTAAACTCCTGGCCCGAGAAAAGATTGATAAGGCGAAGATCAAACGGATACTTATCCGCGCCACCAACTGGGTGGGAGACGCGGTGATGACCCTGCCGGCATTAGAGGCCGTCAAAGAGAATTTTCCTTCAGCCTCCATCACCGTCTTGGCAAAACCATGGGTTCAGCCGATCTTCAGCAAACATCCCGCAGTGGATCGAATACTAACATTCAGGAAGGGGGAAGGGGCTTTCACCGGTCTTAGTGAGATGATCAGGGCTATCTGGTTGATTCGAAAAGAGAGATTCGACCTGGCTATCCTCTTCCAAAACGCATTTGAAGCGGCCCTTCTGGCATATATGGGGGGGGTTAAATATCGCATCGGTTATAGAACGGACGGGCGTGGTTTCCTGCTGACGCACGGGATCATGCCAAGTGACGAGGTCTTGAAAATCCACCAGTCGGCATATTATCTCGCCATCCTGAAGGGAATGGGATGGAAGATAAAGAGCCATAATCCAATCATCCATATTTCTCGAGAGGATAAGGACTCTGCCGGCAGGATACTCGATAGAGAGGGAATAATGGAGTTGGATCTCTTGGTGGGCCTGGGCCCCGGTGCGATTTTCGGGGGAGCCAAACGGTGGCCTCCGGATCGATTTGCAGAGATCGGAGACAGGGCAGTTGAAGAGTGGGGGGCTAAGATCCTCATATTTGGGAGCGGCAAGGAGAAGGAAATTTGCAGCCAGGTCTGCAGTTCAATGGGCCACCAGTCCGTGAACCTCTGTGGCCGTACATCATTGAATGTGGTCATGGGTCTGATCAGCCGGTGTCTTTTTTTTGTAACCAATGATTCAGGCCTTATGCACATAGCCTCTGCCCTGAGTGTGCATACAGTGGCCATATTTGGTTCCACTGACCATGTGGCCACAGGTCCGCAAGGCCCGAAAACGAGAATTGTAAAGCATGAAATAGAGTGCGCGCCCTGTTTGAAACGTGAATGCCCTACTGATCACCGGTGTATGTTGAGCATAGGGTCGGACGAGGTTTGGGAAACGATGGAGAGGTTGCGGAGGGAAGTCCATTGAAAAAACCCGCTGTTTTTATAGACAGGGATGGCACTATTAACGAGCAGATGGGATATATCAACCATATCAGCCGGTTTGTACTCCTTCCGGGGAGCGCAGAGGCGATCAAGCTTTTGAACGATCATGGATATTTGGTGATCATTGTTTCAAACCAGTCGGGGATCGGCCGGGGATATTTTCCAATGGAACTGGTCAATAAAGTACATGCCCATATGAAGGCCTTGTTAGAAAGAGATAATGCAAGGGTCGAGGGGATTTTTTTCTGTCCTCACTACCCCAAAGGAAAACTATCGGAATACAGCACGGCCTGTGAATGCAGAAAGCCGAAAACCGGTTTGATAAAAATGGCGTGCCGAGATTTTGATATTGATATGGCAAACTCCTATGTCATAGGTGATCGCTGTACTGATATCGAACTGGCCCGAAACGCGGGGCTGAAAGGTATCCTGGTGAAGACCGGCTACGGGCTTGGGGATCTGGAATATGTTTTCCCCCATTTGTCCTTTAAACCTTTTCATGTCACTGGGGACCTGTTGGAAGCCGTTCGGTGGATCATCAGAAATGACCCGGGCCATGTCGGAAGCGGCACGTGAATTCCTCACTCGAAATTCAGAGGTCAGCGTTTTATGAATGAAATTGAAAATTAGAAATTGGAAGAGGAAGCAGGTGTTCAGGCATTTGTAATTTTAGGCACTTTAGGCATTCCAAAAATTGAATATTCTAATTGTAAAATTGAGCGCAATCGGGGACGTGGTACACGCACTCCCGTTTTTAGAAGTACTCAAAAAAGGCTTCCCCGAGGCCAGAATTGACTGGTTAGTGGAGGAGGCAGCCTCCCCGATCATTGAAAGGCACTCTGCCCTTAGAAGGGTCGTCATATCCCGTAGGAGGTCGTGGCAGGAGCAAATGTGCAAGGGCCGTAACATTTTCTCTGTGATTGGTGAAGCCGCCCTCTTATTGAAAAGTGTCCGGTCAAGAGAGTACGATCTGGTTATTGACCTGCAGGGGCTGTTAAAAAGCGGCGTCCTGGTCGGTTTTTCGAAAGGAAAGAGAAAGGTAGGCATGAGCGGGGATCGAGAGGGTGCGAGACTTTTTTTGAATGAGCGGCCGATACCAGTGAATTATGGCCAGCACGCCATTTTACGATACCTCAAGGTGGCTGAATACTTAGGGTGCGATTCTGCCGGGTGGAATGGGCATATTCCGTTTTTTGAGCCTGACAGGCAAGCAATTGACCAGATCCTGGACCTTGACGGAATCGAGAAAAAGCCACTTGTCGCCATCAATCCGATTGCCAAGTGGCCGACCAAACTCTGGGACCCTGAACGATTTGCGGTCTTGGCAGAGCGGATCAGGGACGAGTTGGCGTGCGAGATTGTCTTTACCGGGAGTAGTATTGATAGGCCTGTTATCACTCGTATTGCGCGGATGATG
>Ga0307425_1000554_pt1 | contig 23505 bp, 19 predicted proteins | sample SalMarWE160330MG_FD_202152 | JGI IMG/M metagenome (GOLD analysis project Ga0307425, IMG submission 202152) | Salt marsh sediment microbial communities from the Plum Island Ecosystem LTER, Massachusetts, United States - WE1603-30 | ecosystem: Environmental > Aquatic > Marine > Intertidal zone >...
TCGACAGTGGGCTTGGATGAAAAGTTGATAGAGAGGTATGTGCGGTATCAGGAAAAAGAAGACTTAGGACAAGCGAAGCTTGCATTGGATTAATTATGCCCCGTACGTAAGTGCGGGGTTGTTAACTTCTACGGCAAGTTTATAGTACTTGATGGCCTTTTCCTTGTCACCCAGAGTGAGACATCCTTCGGCGAGGCTGTCGTGGGCATTGAAGGATGTCGGATACAGTTTCACCGTATACTCGAAAATCCCGATCGCTTTATCCGTTTCTTTCATCCTGATCAATACATATCCCAAAGCATTCAGTCTCGGTTCAGGAATGATCGTGGACTTTTCGAATCCGTATTTCGCCCATTTTGCGGTGTTTGTCTTAACATAATTGTCGATCTCATCCACGTCGGCTTTTCTTAACACCGTTTCGGGAATCTTCCACCCACTGAAAATAAAAGTCAGCCCGTCGTAAATATTACGGCCGACAATAGATCAGTGATCGCCTTCCTCCCATGCACTTTTCCACGCTAGGCCATCAAAAGATTGGTTATTCATCCACCTCAACCTGGGCCATTGTTTGTGTGGTGAAAACAGAAAACCAAAGAAGAGCCCAATTAATGAATAATAGTTTAGAAATTTTTGATCTTTTCATTTCATTATTCCTCCTTTATTCGAGAATATTTTATTTATCCTTATGTTTTTACAAGAACTTTATGAGTTTATATGAAGCCAGGCATTCAAAGTTTGAAATGTTTCCAAATTAACATTTGGACAAACCAATGCTGTTCGATCGGATTGGGAGAAGATCTATTCCGAACCGTTTCCGCTGTGACACAATGAACCGATGACTTTTTTTGTCAACCATCAGGGATCCTGCTGCGTCTAACTATATATGTTCGAATTTTCAAGACAAATAACAGTTGCAATTTTATTATGGCGAGCTTAGCGCATGAACAGGAGGCTTCATGAAACTCCTCTCCAGTCATGATGAGATACTTTTACTTGCCATTCTGAGCCTTGGGAAACGTGCCTATGGTCTCACGATCCGGCGGGAAGTCAGCAAGGCTACGGGAAAAGATTGGTCGATCGGCGCCATTTACGATCCCCTCTATCGTCTCGAAAAAAAAGGATATGTGGAATCCTTCCTTACGGAGCCGACGACAGAACGCGGGGGCCGGAGCAAACGTATGTTTCACATCACCGCACAAGGTATGGAGGCCCTGGAAGTACAAAAAGCCGTTAGGGACAGTTTGTGGCGGCGCATACCAGAGAAAGGTTTGAACAAATCTTAATACTGCGATGACAAAGAATAAAAACGAGCCACCCAAAATACCCCAATTTCTCCTTGCCTGGCTTTTAAACGAGTATGCAGAAGTCCCTCTGCTCGGCGATCTCGAAGAGGAATTCCACAACATTTTATCCGAATCCGGGCGTCTGCGGGCACGATTTTGGTATTGCCGTCAAGTGATAAAGTCACTTCCCTCTCTGATTTATAATGCCATCCATTGGAGTACGGAAATGTTTAAAAATTATGCAAAAATCGCCATTCGGAATTTTCAGAGACACAAGATGTATTCTTCTGTAAACATCATCGGCCTTGCGGTCGGGATAGCCTGTTCGCTTCTCATTACTCTATGGGTCCTGGATGAACTCTCATTTGACAAGTTCCATACATATTCAGACCGGCTTTACCGGGTGGAATTCGACCAGGATTATTCCGGTCAGCTCTTCCACGTCAATGTCTCACCCCATCCTATGGCACCCGCTCTCGTGGAGGAGATCCCTGAGGTCGAGAATGCCACGAGAGTAAAGCCCATCGGCGAACTCCTAGTGAAACATGAGGACAAGACTTTTTTCGAGGACTCTGTAATGGCTGTCGACCCCTCGTTCCTGGAAATGTTCAGCTATCCATTACTCCAGGGAGATGCCCGCACCGCTCTGACCGATCCCTATTCTATTGTTCTTACCGAAGATAGGGCCAAGGCGTATTTCGGAACCCGTGAGGCCATCGGGGAAAGACTCAACGTCAATAACAGAATGGACTTCACAGTGACGGGTGTTTTGAAAAAAATTCCCAGAACAGGATATTTGCAATTTGATGCGGTCGTGCCTTATGAGCTGTTGAGAGCGCTAGGAAATGACCTTGAGGCATGGACCAACAATAACACGCTGACGTTTGCTCTTTTGAGAAAAAATAACCAACTCCAATCCATGGCTCAGAAGATTCATGCCCTAGTGAGCAAACATGATTCCGGCGAAGACCAAACGTACTCGCTTCGCCCTCTCACCCATATCCATCTGTACTCCTATTTCGGTTTTGGCGATAAAAGCGGAAATGCCCAGTACGTGACCCTGTTTTCCGCGATTGCGGTTTTTGTACTTCTCATCGCCTGTATCAATTTTATGAACCTCTCAACAGCACGTTCGGCCAAGCGCGCGCGAGAGGTCGGAATGAGAAAAGTTGTGGGCGCCGTGAAGAGACAGATCTTCGGACAGTTTTACGGCGAATCCTGTATGTTCACTTTTTTTGCTTTGCTTTTGGCTCTTTTGAGTGTTCAGCTTGTTCTCCCGCTCTTCAACGCCTTAACCGGGAAAGATATCGCTTTTGGCGCTCTCGCTGGGGGCTACACTCCCTTGGTTGTTTTTGGGATCTTGCTGGCCACTGGTTTTATTGCCGGCAGTTATCCTGCCCTGTTTCTCTCTTCGTACCGTCCGGCCCAAGTGCTGAAAGGGACACTGAGTTCGGGTTCATCCGGTACCCTCTTCAGAAAGGTTCTGGTTGTTATCCAGTTCGCTCTATCCATTTCGCTGATCATCGGGACCGCGATCGTCTACAACCAGCTCGGCTACATGAAAGAGAAAACGCTTGGATTCGAAACAGATCACCTCCTCACTATCGCGATGCGCGGGGGAGTTAAAGACTCCTACGACGCTTTGAAGAAAGAATTGCTCAAACATCCGGGTGTTGTTGCTGTGAGTGCCGCGGGCGATAAACCCTCTGGCATATACAACAATTCAGGAGGAGCGGATTGGGAAGGCAAAGACCCTCAAAGAGATGTCTCTGTCCATTTCACCTCTGTGGACTATGACTATTTCGATACGGCAAATATGGAGATGGCGGAAGGCAGGGCTTACAGCAAGGATTTTCCTTCGGATGCAAAGTCGGCTTTTGTTGTGAATGAAGAACTCCGAAGGCTCATGGGTATCGACTCCGCTGTGGGGAAACAATTCACTTTTGGAGGGCAAACGGGTACGATCATCGGGGTTGTCAAAGATTTCCATTTTCTTTCCCTAAGAAAAAAAATCGAACCCTTGGCCCTTTTGCTCCGTCCCGAATACGTTTATTACCTCATGATCCGTATCCGGCCCGAGAACGTTGCTGCAACTCTAGAGGATATTGAGAGCACCTGGAGTCGTGTCGTTCCAGGCTTCCCTTTTGACCACCAATTTATCAACGAGGAGTTCGACGCCATGTATCGGGCTGAGGAACGCATGGGCAGCGTGCTCAAGTATTTCTCTGTTCTGGCTGTGTTTGTTGCCTGTCTCGGCCTTTTCGGTCTGGCCTCTTTTGCTGCTGTTCAGAGGACCCGGGAGATCGGTATTCGAAAGGTCCTTGGAGCTTCTATCCCCAGAATTGCCCTTTTGCTTTGCAAGGAATTCACCTGGCTTGTGCTCCTGGCGAATCTTTTTGCGTGGCCTATTATCTACCTCGCGATGCGCAACTGGCTGACGAATTTCGCCTACCGGACCTCGATCGGTTGGGAACCTTTCTTTTTTGCAGGAGTATCGGCTCTGATCGTTGCTCTGTTGACAGTCAGCTATCAGGCTATCAAAGCCGCTCTATCAGATCCTGTTTGTGCTTTAAAGCACGAGTAGAAATTGAGGAATCCATTATTCGTATTTGACTGTATCACCAATGACTGGGTTTATGGACGTGCGGCGTTCCAGCCACCTTCGGTTCCTTCTCCAGTAAAAGTGCCGCTCATTTCATACACTCCCCCAGTCAGAACGAAGAAATTCCAGTCTGTATAGGTAATGGTGACTGCCCCGTTTTCTGCTGTCCATAATCCATGATAACCGCGGTCATCGGAAAACGTTCCGGATGTCAGACCCGCTCCGTCAAGAGTGATGGTGAAGTCGTAATTCACCGAAGTGGAATCAGACTTCTGCATCTGCATCCTCCATGACCCGCGAATATCCACTAATCGAGCCATCAGGGTGACGCTTGTGTACATCGAGAAGGTGCCCTTAGCAACCTGACGGATGTCATTGATAAAGACTTCAACGGTATGAAGAGGATTAATGGGGGTGTATTCGTAATTCACCTCGTCAAGATCTGTATAGCTGTGTTCACCAGCCTGAGGAGTCCCTGTTACGCCCTCTTCTAGGATAACGTTCAGTTTATAATCGGGGACGCCCCAATTACAGCTGCCAAAAAGCAAAAGAAGCAGAAGGATTTGTAAAACTATTCCGTGAACCGTTGTTTTTATTCGTCCTCTTAATACCATTTGGTTTTTCCGTATGTGTTGTATTATGTCTCTTTATTAAAATAACCTAAACTTCATCTTACGGCAAGTCCTATGTCTATAGGGTCCTAATTTCGGTGATAGGGGCATTAGAGGCAAAAAAGAGCGAGTCACTGTCCTTATGAGTAGGATGGAGGTGGGTTGGGGGGGGGCGACGAATATGGACTGTGACGAGCTCCTGCTATGATCATTTGACTTGAGAGCATCAAGGAAATAAGGATGCTTCCATCGATCGGACAATCGCAATTGTATGTGTATTCCCTGCTTTTTCAATATGTGATGGAGTTTTTTTCAGCTACCTTAAGGGCGGCATGCTTTTGACTGATGAACACATCTAAAACCTGTTTCTTAGAAATTCAAGCCCACGCCGAAGCCCAGGATGAAATAGTTCCCAGAGTAGGAAAAAGTATAGTCCGGAAGAGTGGATGTTCGATTTCCTGAAATCACATACTGGATAAAGGCATCAAAAGCAAGTTTTCCCATCAAAGATTGGTCGGTGATCGACCGCATCGGGCCGTCGTATCCGATCCCTAAGGATATGATTTGTTGGGGAAGCGCAGGGAAAATAGGGTTGAGTGTCTCATCCGGCGATGGACTTTGATGATTGGCATATCCACCTCTGATAGATACCGTATCCTTAACGAAATATTCAGTACCGAACTTGAAACTCCAAGTATCCTTCCAGTTGAAATTTTGGGTGGTAATAATGTCCTTTGGCTGACATAACTTATTGATAATAAATGAATAGAGCAAAAAAATATGTCCGATATTCAACTTAGAACAGCTATTATGGCACCAAAAAACACATTCTAAGCGGTTAATGAATTCGGGTGACAGTTCCATGCTGTCCGGTTGTTGAATTTCAGAATCCTTCTAACTTCAATATATACAGTTAGATAAAAAAGATTTTCGTCGTAATCGATTTGTGCAGAATTTTATGATATGGTCATTCTTACCTCTATTAACTAAAGGAGTGGCCATGAATACGGGAGGAACCATCTTCTCTCAGGCTATAGATTACCTGCCTCCACATGAGTTTCGTAAATGTATTATGCGTTATCGTGGGGATTATAAAGTGCAGCGTTTTTCCTTTAGATCATCCATTTGATTGAAGATGTTCTTTCAATATGGTATAAAAAATTAGGGAATCGGTTAAAAAATTTATCGTAAATTTAGCCCAGATCAAAATGAGCATAAAGATAGTAGTGGTTGATGATGATCGAACAACTCTTGCTCTCCTTGAGAAGGCCCTAATTCTTCGCGGATTTTGGGTTTACAGTGCCAAAGATGGAGAAGAGGGATTAAAATTGATCGAAGAGGAGATGCCAGCCCTTATCATCAGCGATATGCTCATGCCCAAACTTCACGGATTGGACCTGTGTAAAAAGATCAGAGACAATCCGGAATTAGATCACATCAAGGTCATAATGATGACCGGTGTTTACAAAGGCCGATTTGGTATGCAGGAGGCCTTTAATGAAGGGGCAGACTACTTCATCACCAAACCCATCGATATGGAGAATCTGATAAACAAAATTTTTGAATTGTTGGATATAGACCAAGAGAGCTTCAGCAAAGAAAATGTCAAACCTGATCCCGACAGTGAATGATGACTGAAAACCAACGAAAAGTGGAATACAAATCAGTAAATATTCTAGATTTAATAAGTTAAAAGAGAATCATCAGTGCTTTGTCCCAGGTGCAAATCAGAAAATCTGGGGTCCTCCAATGTTTGCTCAAATTGTGGTGCCCCGCTGAGGGCCACAATCCTCACTCCACACAAAAAAGATGTGCGGCTTTGGATAATTGTGGGCCTATTCATTGTATTAGCTGGAATCTTCCTGATTTACAGATTTGTGATCCCTGGGATATCAACGCAGATGGGGAAAGAGCCATCCTCGATCCAGAGCCCGACCTATGAACTCACACCCGAGTTTCAAGAAAGACTCATATATGCTATAGGAAAAGTCATCAATCAAACATTGTTGGGGGAAACGATCTCTGAGATCGATTCGGCTGTCGTAAGCGGCAATTGGATCGCCCTGCCCATTTGTGTTTGTCTGGGTGGAAACTCTTGGATTTTCCGTTCAGCAGAGGGGAATGCGAGTGTCGAAGCGCAGATCACAGCGGGACAGTGGACAGCCGGCGATCCCGTTGGCCTTTGGCAACTCGATCAGAGCAAAGAATATCAGAGCTTGGATCTTGCTCCCTGGCAAAGAGGAGAGCCGATTCAGTGGTATTCTCTAAACAGAGAACGCTCTGCCGATCAGATCACAATTCTATCCCCCAAAGAGGCTGGATATTTCACGAGTATTTCTCTGCCCCAGAATATAACGGAGCCTGGCGTCTTTACCCAGAACGACCGGGTTGTGGGATGGACATTCGGCACGTGGATGGAAAGAGGCATTCTTTGGAACCCCCCTCAGGGGTTCCTTCCTGAGCCTACCCTGTCTGTCACTGAATTTAACGGAGCCTTCTCTTCCAGCTGGCAGGAAACGCAATTCGCCAAGGGTTTGGCCATGAGAGATGAGGTCCAACCCACAGTAAAATTGGAGGTTCTGGCTGAAGGATTTCTCCTGGATCCGCAATTTTCTTCAGAATACAAACCGCCTGCGCTCCGTCCTGAGGCCATCGCCCGGGAGATCCATTCTCTCGTCTCTGAACTCATAAAAGATGGATTTTCTAAGGAAGTAACGGATTCCTTATCAGATGAATTTATCATCAAGGTCGCAAACCCGGAGCTTCTTAAAGATGCTGCGCTTGCCTACGTGAATGCCTACGACCACATGAAGGCAGTTCAGTACTTCGAGAGAATGAAGAGGCGTCTCTTTAGAAGCGAAGAACAATACCCAGCCGATCTGGACATCTTCCATGCACAACTCTATAAAGACTGGATCACCCGATCCATTGAGGAGCGAGTCTTTTACAGCGGATGGATTGGTTTTGAAGCTGGCAGGTCCCTTTTTCCCGGTGATGTAGAACTTCATCTTTTGGGGGTTGATCTCGCCGTAGCTGAGGAAAAATGGGAAAGGGCAGCAGAGCTTTTGGCGATGCGCACCTATCCCCAAAGATTTCGAGATATGGCACAAGAAATGGAATCTCTCATCTCTGAGAGATTGGATGCAGAAAGGACTATTGTCCTACGATTTAATCCGGGATCCACGCTGATTCCCACCAGAGCTTATCTCAACCGTCAGGTCTGGCAGGATTTTGTCATCGATACAGGGGCATCCGTAACCACTATCCCTTCAAGAACCGTCGAAGCTTTAGGAATAAGGATTACCGACAGAACAACTGTAAGATCGGTGGCGACGGCTTCAGGAGTGGGGCTTGCTTATGAGGTTTTTCTGGATTCTATAGAGCTCCAGGATTTTCGTGTAAAAAATGTGCCGGTCATCATTCTTGATATGCCCGGACATCCCGATGTTGGACTGTTGGGCAATGATTTTCTCAAACACTTCGATGTAGAGATTAACAATGAGAATGGAATCTTGAAACTTCACCCTCGCAATTGAATTCGAATTCGGGGGACAGCATACATAAATTCGGAATTTGGGGGGACAGTATACTTAATTCAAAATTAGTTATCCGAATTCTGATTATTTCAACTTTACGCTCTTTTTCAGCACTTTAAAAGTCTTGGTGGCATTGTTACCCACCAGATAGACAAGAACCGCACGCCCGGATTTCACGCTGAAGGATTTGTCATAAATGTCATACCAGTTTTGTGCTCCCAGTCCAATTTCTAGCTTCCAGGTAAATGTTTCGCCTGCGTCGAACAGGTTTTTCTTTGCAATTTCGACAACGTTTTTGTCGCCAGGATCTAATATGTCACTTCCCAATTCGGGATGGTAATCATATTTTGGAACATTGTTGTAAAACCAATAACCCAATTGAGATTCTGAACTTGTATTGTGAATAATAATCCTGCATTTGGTTGAATGGCCTGCAGGAGAAAGATCGTTGGTGAACTTGCTGATCTGGGCCAACTCGTCTGGATCAATATGCCCGACGATCGAGGCGCTCTCATAATTCTTGAAACTGAAATCTTCCTCAACGAGCGGATAATATCCTGCTCCAGGGCCCATACCTGAACGATACACTCCAACCGTGTACTTTCCCGCAGGAATCTTGATGGGCCCTTTGATCTGTCCGAATTTGATATTGCTTACGACCCGGTTTTCATCGAGATAAATATCTACCGGCAGAGTGGGTGTTTCTCCAATGACTGAGCCTGGAACTCCATGAACAAAATAGACGCTGGCGTCATCAGTGGCTCCAATAGCCTCTTCGACGGCCTCCTGGGCATTCACTCCTATCTGAAACATAGCAAGAAGAAAAACGCATACAGCGATACACAATAAATACCTCTTCATGGGTAATCCTCCTCATTTTTAATATTGATGCGATCATAATATTGACCATTTATAAAAATATCAATAAAGATGTTGAAGTCTTCGCGCTCTCTCGATATTTTGGTCAATCCTATCAAAGCGAATTAGTCATTTGGTGGTCCACTTAGATCCAATTTGCCTGTAAAATGTATGAATAAATCTATGCCTGGGAAGTAAGGAGTCTTACAAAGAGATGCGCGTCACTCCGTGCGTATGGAATCAGCGGGGTTGGCAAGCGCTGATTTGATGGCATGAAAGCTGACCGTTGTTAATGCGATGATAAAGGCCAATACTCCCACCAGGATAAATAATCCGATGCTGATGTTGGTTCTGTAGGCGAAATTTTCCAACCAGTTGTGCATGATATAATAAGAAACAGGCCAGGCAATAAGATTCGCCAGGAGCACAAGCTTGATGAACTCAATGGAAAGAAGCCTCATGATGTTGCCTACAGTCGCGCCAAGAACTTTTCTGATGCCGATCTCCTTGGTCTTCTGCTCCGATGTAAAAGAAGCCAAGCCAAAAAGTCCCAGGCAGGCAATAAAAATAGCGAGGACAGAAAAAGCGAGGAACACCTTCCCTCTTTGTTTTTCACTCCTGTAGAGGTTATCGAAATCGTCATCCAGGAAGGAATAGGCAAAGGGATCCCTGGGATATACTTCCTTCCAAACATCCTCGAGAAAATTTAACGTCTGTTCATAATCATAAGGAGCGATCCTCACAATGAGCTGGATAAAAGCGTCAGGATTGGGCGCAATATGAATGAGCAAGGGCTCGATCTTCTGATAGAGAGATTTGGCGTGAAAATCGTTAACGACTCCAATCACTCGACCCCTCTTGAAATTTAGAATATTAATGCGCTTGCCGATCGCTTCCCCCTCCCATCCCATATGCTTCACTGCAGCCTCATTGAGGATGAATGCCTCCATCGTGTCTGTGGAATATTCCCGCGAAAACGTTCTCCCTTCGACCATCTCTAAGCCCATCGCATCGATAAAATCATGATCCACGACAAAATGCTCCATGGTCACTTCCTCTCCTGGGCTGGCATCTTCGGGCAGAAAGAGCAGCACGCCGATCAAGCCGCCAGGGACACTGTTCGTCCCAGAAATGGCGAGAACACTCGGGTCTTGCAGGGCCTTGTCTTTAAAAGTCTGATAAACCTGTCGTGCGCGCGGATCTCCCATGGGGAGGACAACGATCTGATCTTTATCAAAGCCCAAATCCCTGTTTCTGATAAACTGCAGTTGATCATAGATGATTCCTGTGCTTATTATAAAAATGATGGATAGAGCAAACTGAAAGACCACTAAACCCTTTCTTAGACAGATGTTCGCTCTGGTCGCCTTTAGAGAGCCTCTGAAGATAGCGACCGGTTGGAAGGACGAAAGAAATAGGGCTGGATAACTGCCGGAAACGACTCCTACAAATAGTGTGATCCCGATGATACTGAGCAGGATCCAGGGATGCCATAAAATAGGTTGCATCTGTTTTCCGGATAGAGAGTTGAATACGGGCAGAAAAACAACGATGAGGATCAAGGCCAGAATGAGCGATAGAAATGCCAGTAAAATTGTCTCTCCAAAAAATTGAAAGACAAGCTGTTTCCTCTCTGCTCCGATGACCTTCCGCATCCCCACTTCCTGAGCTCTGGTGGCAGAGCGAGCCGTAGCCAAGTTCATGAAGTTGATACAAGCGATCAACAAGATAAAAATGGCAACAGCGGAAAAAATATAGATGTATCGGATATCGCTGTTCGCGCGGATCTCTGCGTCCAGATTCGAATGCAAATGAATGCTACTCAAGGGTTGAAGTTGAGGGGATATCTTGAGGTTCAAGCGGCTCATGATATCGCCCAGATATTTCTGAAGAAACTCCGCCAATTTTGCCTCGATCGCAGATGGGGCGATACCGTCCTTCAGCCGAATATAGGTATAGAGATCCGGACCGAGGCCATTCCTCCAGGTTGTATAGACATTTCCTCCATAGATGGGGATCGCACTCAGGGTTGAAAATGAGGCCAGGATGTTGAAGGAAAAATGCATATTCTTCGGAACCTCTTCCATCACTCCTGTAATCTGGAAATCATAGGTGTTGTCAAGACGAAGTGTTTTGCCCATTGGGTCTTCGTTGCCGAAATATTTTTGTGCGGCCGACTCTGTAAGAACGAGAGATTTTGGGTTTTTGAGGGCTTCGGCTGGATCACCTTTTTTGAGTTTGAAATTGAAAAAATCAAAGATAGTTTCATCAGCAAAATAGAATCCCTTTTCATGAAACCTTTTATCGATCTCCTCGCGGCTGACCAGCCATGAGACGAGGGGCGTTTTCAAACGAACATAACTCTCTATTTCAGGGAAATCTTCGGCAAGTGAAGGAGCCCATGGAGGGGGGGTTCGCGCTGTTCTTATTTCTCCCTGGTCCGGCGTCTGGGCGTGAAAAGTGATACGGTAGATCCGGGAATAATCTCTGGGAACGCGGTCGTAACTGAATTCATCCTGGATGTATATCACTATCAGGATGCAAACCGCGATGCCGATGGCCAATCCCATTAAATTGATAAAGGAATAAGTTTTGAAACGCTTGAGGTTGCGGAAGGCGGTTTTAATGTAGTTTTTTAACATTTTAAATACGTCTTCTCAAAGTCTTCAAAGATATTATCAAATAAATCGCTACTCGGGCTATTCGGGGGACATCATACTTAATAACGTTTCCTCATATCAAATGGTTTAATCTCCGCAATTCTGTGAAAAGGGCATTTTTATTAATGACGTATTCTATAATATGATATTTAGATATTGTGCTTTGGCTGACATAACTTAATGAAAATAAAGAAATTATTCAATTTAAATCGATCATTTTAATACTTAAAACGTCCTTTTACCACCCAAAAAAAGCATTCTAAATAAAGCACAATGGTTTATGGTTTATTGCTAGAGAATGAAGGATTCAGTGAGCAGCTCTCAGATTTTGTCTTAGAGATGCTTTTTTGACAGCAAAAAGTGTGTTTTAAGACAAATAATCCGGTTGAAATTAGAGTTATATTGTTTGAATTCAATGGTTTAGATCAGCCAGAGCATATAAAAAATCTTTGATTCTGAAGCAGATTGGGCTATGATAAGAGTGTCGAGACCACTCAATATGTGGCCGGCTCAAAATGGATAAAAAAAATTCGGAAGCTTCAGTGGATGCACTTATTCACCAAATCCGTTCCCATCTGCCACATGCCATGCTCAAGGATAGGTCTTATGTACGGCATAAGCTGACCCGGCTACAGAAAACCAGCCAGGAAAAGGAAGAAAAGCACGTCCTTCAGGAACTTATCAATCTCGAGAAGAAGCTTACCGCCTCCGTCGAGCAAAGGAAAGCTCGTGCACGACATGTCCCCCGAGTTTCCTTTCCCCAGGAACTTCCCATCAGCGCCCGCTCCAGAGAGATCATCAAAGCCATCCAGGATCACCCGGTGGTTATCATATCCGGAGAGACAGGATGTGGGAAGAGCACCCAGCTTCCGAAAATGTGCCTCAGGGCAGGCCAGGGCGTATCAGGTATGATCGCCTGTACTCAACCCCGCCGGATCGCGGCCATCACCATTGCCCACCGGATCGCCTCCGAAATCAACGAGAACCTCGGCCGTTCGGTAGGATACAAGATCCGCTTCAGGGATAGGACACCTCCGGAAGCTTTTATCAAGATTATGACAGACGGGATGCTTTTGGCTGAAACCCAGTCCGATTCCCATCTGTCTGCCTATGACACTCTGATCATCGACGAGGCCCACGAGCGCAGCTTGAACATCGATTTTCTGTTGGGCATCATACGGAGGTTGCTAGACATTCGCCCAGAGCTCAAGCTTATCATCACATCAGCGACACTTGATACAGAAAAATTTAGTCGTGCTTTTCGAAATGCCCCTGTGATCGAAGTGAGCGGCCGTCAATATCCTGTGAAGGTCGAATACCTCCCGGCCGAATCCGTTCCCGGCATGCCTCGCGATGCAGACTATGTGGACCTGGCAGTGGAAGCCGTTGACCATATCAAACGGAAGCGAAAAAAGGAGACTGGCGACATCCTGGTCTTTATGCCCACAGAGCAGGACATTCTCGAGGCATGTGAACGCCTGGAGGGACGACGCTATCTAGGAACGACTGTTCTTCCCCTCTATGCTCGCCTCCCCGGAACTCAACAGGGAAGAGTCTATCAAGTCAAAGGTGCCAAGATCGTGGTGGCCACAAATGTGGCTGAGACCTCCCTCACCATTCCCGACATTCGTTATGTGATCGACACCGGCCTGGCCCGTATCTCCCAGTATCAGCCGGAGATGCGGATCAACAGCCTGCCTATAAGCCCCATCTCCCGGAGCAGCGCCGACCAGAGAAAAGGCCGTTGCGGGCGGGTGCAGAATGGCATCTGCATCAGGCTCTATTCCGAAAAAGAGTACCGAAATCGGTTGGCCTTCACTCCGCCCGAGATCATGCGTTCGAACCTGGCTGAAGTCATCCTGAGGATGATCGACCTAAAGCTCGGCCATCCCTCAGATTTTCCCTTCGTAGATAGCCCGAAGCCCAAACACATCAAAGACGGATACGACACCCTGTTTGAGTTGGGTGCCCTGGAGACGAAAGTCTACGCACGGGGAATCCGGAAGGAGTACCGGCTCACAGATAAAGGACGGATCATGGCCCGCATGCCCCTCGACCCCAAAATCTCCCGCATGCTGCTCGAGGCCAGGGAGGAAGGATGCCTGCCTGAAGTGGCCATCATAGCCGCTGCACTCAGTGTGCGCGATCCCCGGGAACGGCCGCCGGAAAAAGCCCAACAGGCCGATGCCATGCACGCCCCCTTCCGTCATCCAGACTCGGATTTTTTGACTTTACTCAATATATGGGAGCGTTACCATGGTTCTCTGGAACAACTGACCTCCCGCAGCAAACAACGCCGTTTCTGTAATGAAAACTTCCTCTCTTTTTCCCGGATGCGGGAGTGGGTGCTTGTCCATGATCAGATCCTAGCCATACTAGAGGAGCAGAAGATTCTGCCGCTATCAAAGGAGCAGAAGATCCGCGCAAGATCACAAGGAGAGAAAATTCACCTAAGACCACAGGATAAAGAAAAGATCTCCAAGGACCATTATGCCGGGATCCACCGCTCCATCCTCAGTGGCTTTCTCTCCAACATCGCCGTGCTCAAAGAGAAAAACATTTACACGGCGGCAAAAGGCCGGGAAGTCATGGTGTTCCCCGGATCAACGCTTTTTGGAAAATCCCGTCCGTGGATCGCATCTGCCGAGATGGTGAGGACTTCGCGGCTCTTTGCCCGAACCGCAGCCCGTATCGAACCAGCCTGGCTCGAAGACCTGGGGGGCGACCTTTGCCGGTACTCTTACTCAAATGAGCGTTGGGATAAAGACAGGGGAGAGGTGATCGCTTCGGAAAGGGTCACCCTATACGGCCTGGAGATCGTCAATGGGCGACGCGTTTCTTACGGACGCATCCATTCAGAAAAGGCTCACGAGATCTTCATCCGATCCGCCCTCGTTGAAGGATCACTCAACAACCCGCCAGATTTTCTTCAATACAATCTTGACCTTGTAGAGCGGCTCGCCAACATCGAGGAAAAATTGAGACGGCGGGGGTATCTGTTCGGTACAGAGGTTCTAACTGCGTTTTATTCTCAACGGCTTCCCGGCATTTATGATGAGCGAAGCCTCAGGAAATACATCAAGGACAGAGGAAACGAAGACTTTTTAAAGATGGGCGAAGAGGATATCCTCAAACTCTTTCCTGATGATAAAAATCTATCTGCCTTCCCCGATCACATCGAGGTCGGAGAACAGATGTTTCCTGTGGCTTACCGTTTTTCACCTGGAGACGCAGATGATGGAGCGACACTTAGGATTCCTCTTTCATCTGTAGCCATCCTTCCTGGTGAGGCGCTGGAGTGGGGTGTCCCAGGACATCTTAAGGAAAAGATCACAGCTTTGGCTAAGGGGCTTCCCAAACGTTATCGAAAGCTCCTGGTCCCGGTCTCAGAGAAAGTGGAGATCATCCTCAAGGAGTTAAAATACCAGGAAGATTCCCTCTACAAAACGCTTTCCGATTTTGTTCGGAGCCGCTTCAATGTTGACATCCCCACATCGGCCTGGGCTCAAGCAGATATCCCTGCTCACCTGCGGATGCGGGTCGCTGTGATGGGAGCGGAAGGGAAAGAAATCGATGCAAGTCGCGACCTGGAATCTCTGAAGAAGAAAAAGTGGCCCTCTGAGGGGAGTCCCACATCCAAACAATGGACCGAAGCCCGAAAGCGTTGGGAAAGAGAGGGTTTAACCGAATGGGATTTTGATTCCCTGTTGGAGACGATCTCTGTAGGGCCCTTTGTGAATGCTTATCCAGCTCTTACGCCAAGAGAGGGGGGAGTCGACATCAGACTGTTCCCTACCAAATATCAGGCTCGACAGACGCATCCCAAAGGTGTTCGGGCCCTCCTGCATCTCCAGTTTAAAAAGGACCTGAACTTTATTAGGCGATACTTGGTTTTGCCGGAGGATTTACAGATGCTGGCACTCTATCTCGGCGGGAAGGAGGCGGTGGAAAAGGCCCTTATGGAGGCTCTTCAGAAGGAAGTATTAGAAAAAAGTATCCGGAGCGAAGTGGAGTTTTTTTCTTACACGGAAAATCTAACCCGGCTGCTTTTCGAAAAAAGCCATGCCCTGAGCGAAGCGGTCCGTCAGATACTCAGGGCTTACCATACAGTGCGGACTGTCCACAAAAATACTGAGAAGAACATGCGAGACAACAAATTAGTCAAAATCCTGTGCGATGAAATCGAAAAAGAACTTAACGCGTTAGTGCCAAAAGACTTTCTATTGATCTATTCGTTGGAGAGGCTTATACATATACCCCGCTATCTGGAAGCGCTGCAGATAAGACTGGAGAGAGGGCGGTATGATCTCGCTAAGGACCGGACTAAAGCAGAAAGCGTCTCTCCATTCGCCAAAGCACTCGAGTCCGTGCAGGAAAAATCAGCAGCGGACTCATCGCTGGAGAGAAAGGCTGAAGCCGATGAATTCCGCTGGATGGTGGAGGAGTTTAAAGTGTCTGTCTTTGCACCCGAACTCAAGACCGCCTATCCCATATCCGCCAAGCGCCTTATCGCTAAACTAAAAGCCTTGTATGCCCTAGAACCTTAAACATATGTTTTTGCACCTTAAATAGTACTCCTAAGGCCCAATTTGACTTAGTAAAATGGCATAACTTTTTTATTTTGAGATAGATGGTATGGCCTGACCTCGATTATATCGATTATACTGACCTCGATTATACGATTATATCGATTATCGATTATCCAAAGTTGGAAGAGAATTCCTCTCGCTTGTAAATATCTATATTTTTATGCTAATCTTATAAAAACAATAAAGTTACTAAGCAATCTCAAGAATGATGAATCGTAGAATTCTTATAATTGAGGATGACAGAAACATTGCCCGGTTGGTGGAAGCGAACCTCAAAGACCAAGGCTACGAAGTTTCTGTTGCCCATAATGGGAAATCCGGTCTCGATTTAGCTCTCACAGGAAAATTCCAACTTATCATCCTGGATTTGAATCTTCCAGGTCTTGACGGTTTAGAGATATGCCGTAAGGTTCGCTCAGATGCTTCTTATACTCCGATCTTGATGCTCACGTGTAGGACATCGGAATTAGATCGTGTTCTCGGATTGGAGATCGGAGCAGATGATTATCTCACGAAGCCCTTCAGTGTACGTGAATTGATCGCACGGGTAAAGGCGCTCTTTCGTAGAATCGATGCCGTTGAATCCGAAAAGAAATCGGAGGAATCACCCATTATTCACCATGGGGATTTGCATATAGACTTAGAAAAAAGAGAAGTGGTTTTGAAGGGGAAATCAGTAAATCTGACAGCCAAAGAATTCGACCTGCTTCACCACTTCGCAAGGCATCCCGGACATGTTTACACAAGAAACGAACTTTTGGATCAGGTCTGGGGGTATGCCTATAAGGGATATGAGCACACCGTGAACTCCCACATCAACAGGCTGAGAGCGAAAATCGAAGACGATCAAAATAAACCCCGATATATCGTCACGGTTTGGGGAGTGGGCTATAAATTCATGTCCCATTCCCAAACCGAAGAAGCTTAACACAATGTTCAAAACTCTCTACGGAAAGATCGCAAGCATCCTTCTCGCGCTCTTCTTGTCGATTTTGGTGTTGAATATGTTTCAAACCCTGGTGACCACAAAACTTTACCTTCAAGAAGTGAACCAACGTCTCCATCGGACTCTCTCGGAATACCTCATAACAGATACGTTTTATATTCAGGGAGGCCAGGCTAATGTCGAAGCGCTCAAACATACTTTCGAAACATTGATGCACATCAATCCAAACATCGAACTGTATCTTCTTGACCCTAAAGGTCAAATCCTTGCTTATTCGGCGCCTGAAGGTCGCGTGAAAAGGGATCATGTTAATCTCGCTCCTTTGTTGCGATTTCTTGAGGGGAAGGCCAGTTTACCCATACTCGGAGACGATCCCCGCGATCCCGAGCGAAAGAAAGTTTTCTCTGCCTCCCGCATCCCATCTGAAGGTCCTGTGGAAGGTTATCTTTACATAATCCTTGGTGGCGAGGAATACGACTCGGTTGTCAGTCGACTCGAGAAGAGTTATATCTTACGCCTCAGCACATGGATCGCGGTGGGAGGTTTGTTATTTGTTTTTGTCACCGTTCTGTATTTATTCAACCTATTGACCCGGCGGCTGCGAAAGCTTTCTCAATCCCTTTCGGCCTTTCAGCGGAGCGATTTCCAAGAGCCTATACTTTTGCCGGATCAATTCAATATTCACTCGAAGGATGAAATAGGGAAACTGGGACAGGGTGTCAAGCGTATGTCAGATCGGATCATCGACCAGATGGATACCATAAAAAAAGCCGACCGATTCCGCAGAGAAATGATGGGTAATATATCTCACGACCTCCGCACGCCCTTATCTTCATTGCAGGGATATCTTGAGACCTTATCTATGAAAAAGGACGATTTGAGTGCGAATGAACAGGTACATTATCTCGAAATCGCGCTCAAACAATCACATCGTTTAGGGAAATTGGTGTCCGATCTTTTCGAGTTGGCGAAACTTGATGCTCCCCAGCTAATGGTCGATCTCGAGCCGTTCAATCTCCGTGAGCTCATCCAGGATATCCTTCAGAAATATAGATTTTTGCTCGAGAATAAAAAGATTCGGATGAACGTCGAATTTCCAAAGGATCTTCCTTTAGTTCACGCCGATATTGGTTTGATCGAGAGAGCCATTCAGAATTTGATCGACAATGCCATTGTCTACAGCAAACCCGGTGGTTCGATCACGCTCCAAGGCATTCCCAACGAAGATCGGATCGCTGTCCGTATCGCCGATGATGGTATCGGCATCAGTGATGAGGATATTCCACACATTTTTGACCGATTTTATCGGGGGAAAAGACGCGAAAAAAGCGATGCCGACGACGTCGACAGCACCGGACTGGGACTTGCTATCACAAAGCGTATCCTGGATATTCATGAAAGCCCGATCGAAGTCGAGAGCGAACCGAATAAAGGAACGATTTTTACTTTTTATCTAAAAGTGTTCAATCCCACCTCTTAAAATTCTCTCCAGCTCTGGAGGATCATCCCTCTTTAAAGTCTCTCTGTTCCTTGAATATCTCTCCGCTCAGAACATTTCCTCACTGCTTAATCCATTTGTCCTCAAAAATTCTCTCTGCCTTATAATCTTTTTTGAGTATGAAAGCAACAATATCTCACAGGCAACATCTTTTATAAAAATATGACCTTTGCGTGATACTTTTGTGAAATTTGGGCTGTATCATTGAAAGAAATGAAAAAATCAAGAAGCCACTCAATCGGGTCTAGGCACCTGTAGGTTTTTTAGGGAGTGGTTTCTTGATCGAAAAATTTATCAGGTTTAAGGAGGTTCATCATGAAGATGAAAAGTGCGATTTTTATCGCAGGGCTTTTGATTGTTTTAGGACTGTCTGCCAGCGGTTTACAGGCCGCCGAGAGGTATGAGGTCACGTTCACCAACTTGACTCGCGGTGAGGTGATCACGCCTCCTGTGGTTTTCAGCCATGAAGAGACTTATGCTTTTTTCCATGAGGGCGAAAAGGCAAGAACTGCGTTGGTGAGGTTGGCAGAGATGGGCGAAACGGATCCACTCGTAGAAGTGCTGACGACGCGTGATCGCGTTTACGATGTTGTGGTGGGGACCGATGTGATTCCTCCGGGACATTCTCTAAGCGTCGAGTTGATGACGGACAATATGTTCGACAGCATAAGCGCATGCGGCATGCTGGCTCAGACCAATGATGGATTTTTTGCGATCAAGGATATTCCTGTTCCTTTGAATGGCGAGAAAGTTGTCTATGGGAATGCCTATGATGCGGGAAGTGAAGAGAATAACGAATTGGAGTCCTACGTTCCTGGCCCTCCTTTTGGCGGGACACTTCGTTCTCCTCAAAACGCCGAAGGATTCGTGCACATTCATTCTGGTATCCATGGCGATGGAAACCTGATGCCCTCAATGTACGACTGGAGAAATCCGGTTGTGAAAGTGGTCATCCGGCGGATCGACTGAGTATCTGTCTCCTGGGGAGTCGGATCCTTTGCGGCAATGTTGATAGGATGCGTAAATCCTCAAAACGGTTCTGATTATCAAGGGATCTGGTGTTCCTGCTCCGCCGCTCACGATGTCCGACTCCCAAGGATTTTATTGGCGATTTGAAATGAATCTGAAAAGTGATTTAGCTAGGGCGCTTTGAGCGATCACTGTAAGGAGAAATTAAATGAAAATTAAAAGATTTGTGATATTGGGGATGGCTTTTCTCATTTTCGGAATGATAAATAACTTGAATTCCCGATCTCTCGAGAAAAACAGTTCTTCAGCGGCGCCTCCATCATCATCCCTAAAAAAGGCAACATTTGCAGGGGGATGTTTTTGGTGCATGGAACCTCCATTTGAAAAGCTCGATGGGGTCGTCGAAGTGATTGCCGGGTACACTGGAGGTATTAACGAGAAGCCGACATATAAGGAAGTCTCCTCGGGTAAATCCGGTCATATTGAGGCCGTCCAGATCCTGTATGATCCTTCAAAGATCTCGTATAAAGAACTCCTCGATGTTTTTTGGATGCAGATAGACCCTACGGATGATGGGGGACAATTCGCGGACAGGGGATCGCAGTATGGGACTGCGATATTCTACCATGATAAAGAGCAGAAGAAATTAGCTGAGGAGTCGAGGAATGAATTGGAACGATCGGGCCGCTTTGAAAAAAAGATCGTAACTAAAATTCAGAAATACAATTCTTTTTATCCTGCAGAGGAATATCACCAGGATTATTACCGGACAAACTCCGAAAGATACAAGTCGTACAAACACTACTCTGGTCGAGAGAGCTATCTCGAAGAGACCTGGAAAGATAAGATGCATCAAGCAATCGATAAAAAATGGAAAGATTACAAAAAGCCTTCGGATAAAGAATTGAAGGAACTCTTATCGCCCCTCCAGTATGAAGTGACACAAAAAAACGGGACTGAGAGAGCTTTCAATAATGAATACTGGGACAACAAAAGGGAAGGTATCTATGTGGACATAGTCTCGGGAGAACCTCTCTTTAGCTCACGGGATAAGTATGAGAGCGGGTCAGGATGGCCCAGTTTTACAAAACCGCTCGAAGCTAGGAATATCGAGGAAAAGAGAGACAAGAGCCATTTTATTGTGAGAACAGAAGTCAAGAGCAAGTACGCAGATTCGCATCTGGGTCATGTTTTTCCTGATGGGCCGAAACCCACGGGACTTCGCTACTGCATCAATTCGGCCGCACTCCGTTTTATTCCTAAAGAAGACCTGGAAAAAGAAGGATACGGGGAATACAGAATTCTTTTTGAGGGCAAATGAATTGCGAATATCTGAACCCTCAGGAATAACGGCTTGATTACATATAATCCATTCGTTTCAAAAGAGGCGTTATCGGTTGATTGCGCTAGCCGATTTTATAACTTTCATCACTGCATCGATAATGAGCTCCGGCTGTCTCCAGGGGACCATGTGGCCGCTTTCTTCCGCCACGATCAGAATCGCCCCCTTGATCGATGCTGTCATTTGTTCGTGGGCCAGCCGCCATGCAGCCTGTTCTTCGGTTTTGGGGAGGAATGGCTTGCCGCTGGTGATCACAATCACGGGAATATCTGGAGGGACGGACGTCTTCTGCATGATCTCTAACTTGGGACCCAAGCCATCTCCAACCATCCGCATCAGAGCCCGTTGAATTTTTGTGAGCTTATCCGGCTGAGAGGTGTCAAACGGAAGTTTTCCTGTCATGGGGTGATTATCGAGATAGTCCACGCCGAGCAGGTTGACGAACTCGTTCGTGAACGGATCGACAAATACCATGCCCCGTGTGACTTCTGGGTGTTCGCTGGCAAATAAGCGGATCATCCACCCCCCGAATGAATGACCGACCAGGATCAGATTCTTGTCCAGACCGAGTTTCTGGAGTCCCTTCCAGAGCCAATCGATCTCTTCACGCATATTATATGGAGTTTCCGGCAAGTCGCTCTTTCCAAATCCGGCGCGGTCATAGGAAACAACTGTGGCTCCTGTCTTATGCGCAAGTTCGGGCGCCAGTTTGGTCCATTCGGCCGAGTGCATACCCCCACCAGCTTCGAGAAGTACCGTTAAGTTTCCACCCCTGATAACCTGGAAGTTGAGGCGATATTCTCCGACTTGAACCAAGGTCTCGACGGTCTCGCTTTCTTGATTCGACTGCGGGTATGCTGCCTGTAATGGTAACACCGTAAATGCCCAAAATGAAAATAGGAGCATGACAGTTAAAAAGTTAGTGATCTTCTGACGCTGAGGAAGATTTTTAATTATTTGTAGATATCGCATGTTTAATTTTCCTTTTTCTCTCTCACTTCCTTAATCATTTCCACAACGGGTGCGATCAAAGCTTCAGGTTTATCCACATGAATATTGTGTCCTGTCCCCTCAACGATAATCTGCCTCCCTCCTGGTATTAAAGCAGCCAATTTTTTATTCAAAGCAAAGTCCGATTCTGCCATTTTCTTTAACGCCTCATCGCTGAACATTGGCCCCATGGCTTTAGCCCGATCGGCGGAAGTCAGAACTACAAACGGTATCCGGGGCAGAGGTTTGCTTTTCCTTAGCTGTGCCCTAGTAATATCCCGATAATCGGCTTCGGTTTCGGGATTCTCGGGCGTACTGAACATGTCTGCCACAAGTTGATCGAATGCTTCGAGGTCTTTCCCTTTGAGGATTTTCCGCAGTTCGATCAGAACATCCTCATGCTGGGTATCCTCCAGAATCAATCCACCCATGTTATCAGGGTACATGAAGGCAAAGAGCCGGACAACACTTCCTCCGTAAGAATGACCAACCAGAATGTATGGCCTGGGAACACCCAATTTATCCAGCAGGACGTGAAGGTCTTTGGCGGATTGCTCGCCATGAGTCGGCAGATCATCGATTTCACTTTTGCCTATACCTGCCCGGTCATAAGTCACAACCGTCGTTTTTGCAGCCAGGTCTGGGATTACTGAATTCCAATATGCCTGGGGAGCTTCAAGGCCACTGACCAGTACAACTGTGGGCGAGCCTTTGCCATACAGGCAACAGTGTAATTTTCGCCCACCCACATCGATCATGTTTTCAATTTTGGGGGTTGAAATTTCTGGGATTCTAATTTGTTCTTGAGGAGATCCTGTGCTCGCGTGTGAGTCGGACCATAAATTGGAGTTAAGGCAGAAAAGGCTCATCAAAATTGGGCTAATCAAGAAAAGCCTTGTAAAAGATAATTTTTGATTCATTTTTGAGTCTCTCTTAATCGTCAAAAAGTTAATTTTTTGTGATAGTTCTGCTGTTATAGTTTTCAATTTTTTGTGCTTTAAATGACCCATTTTCTCCCTCCCTTATTTTTTAGTTCATTCTTTTCTTTGCATTTTTATATAATTGGCGTTTGTGTTTGCCGAACACCCAAGGCGTCTCGACCTGCTTGATTCCGGGATGACCACATTTGACCCTCGGGACCAGAGCATGAAGAGAGGGACAGAGAAATTTTGCTCCCTTGGGAAAATCAATTTTCAAATCCAAGCGTCCTTCTTCTTGAGAAAACCGAATATCAACAACTTGCCAGGGATCCAAAAGGCCCAAAGCCATTATAAAAAGGATAAGTTCATTCATCAAGACGATTCCTTTCTGTTGAGTTTTCATGGTGAATCTTATCACGCCCTGATGATATGATAAAAGTTCCTTACCCACACAATATAGAAGAGAACCTTTAAATTTAAAAATTACGCTAGCAAAAGCTTATTAATCTCTTAAAATCTGCGTTTCCAGATCACACCTTTTGATGAGGCTGAGAGGAAAAGAGAGAGAGATAGAAAATATCGCAATATTTTTTTATGATATTTTCTTGCCTAAGATCCCGATATAATGAAATTATTGGATAAGACAATATGCAAGAAATTGTTTTAAAAAAGGAGGAACAATGAAAGTTACCATGGCACAA
>Ga0307425_1000555_pt1 | contig 23462 bp, 21 predicted proteins | sample SalMarWE160330MG_FD_202152 | JGI IMG/M metagenome (GOLD analysis project Ga0307425, IMG submission 202152) | Salt marsh sediment microbial communities from the Plum Island Ecosystem LTER, Massachusetts, United States - WE1603-30 | ecosystem: Environmental > Aquatic > Marine > Intertidal zone >...
TTATCTGCATGTTATCGATATCGCCCAAGCCCACATCCTCGGATTGGATAATCTCGAGAAGAGGCCGAAGGCAAAGTACAACCTGGGGAACGGTGTCGGATTCACAAATTTGGAGGTCCTTCAAACCTTAAAAAAAATTTCGGGAAAAACAATATCCTATGAATACACAGGCCGGCGTGAGGGTGATCCCGACCGATTGGTAGCATCCTCACAGTTGGCGAAGGATGAGCTGGGTTGGAAACCGAGATTCGAGACTTTGGAGAGCATCATTCGTTCCGCATGGGAATGGCATTCCAAATATCCTGACGGGTATACACCCAGGGACCAATAGATGAAGGGAGGATTTAATGAAAGAAATGATCTCAATGTGCGGACTTCTCTGTCATGAGTGTGGCGCTTTTCAGGCAACTCAAGCTGACGACAACGCAAAACGATCGGAAGTCGCTAAACTTTGGTCGAAGGAATACAAAGCGACTATACGACCGGAGGACATCAACTGCGATGGCTGCATATCTGAAGGTCCGCGTCTTTTCAACTACTGTACGATCTGCGAAATAAGAAAATGTGGGAAAGAGAAAAATGTTGTGAACTGCGCACATTGCGGTGATTATGCCTGTACCAGGCTTGAAGAGTTCTTTCTCATGGTCCCCGACGCAAAGAAAAGACTAGATGCGATAAGAGAGGAGATACAACGGTAGAGCTTCGTAAGAGGAGAGTTTTGTGATGATGGGCCCATTTGTTCTCCAATCGGTCATTGCCATTTTTCTGTTCATGACGGCGGTTTTTCTGTTGGCTCTACTGAAGAAGGACAACTCCATAGTGGACATAGCTTGGGGCCTGGGATTCATCGGAGTCGCCCTTTTGACATTTATCTTGAAAGAAGGTCGGACGAGCCGGCAAATCATTGTCTCCGGCTTAATCCTTATCTGGGGAATACGATTAGCTGCTCATATCGCCATCCGGAATAAGGGCAGAGGGGAAGACTTTCGGTACGCTAAATGGCGTCAAGATTGGGGGCGCTGGTTTGTGCTGAGGAGTTATTTCCAGGTTTTTATGCTTCAGGGAGTACTCCTATGTGTCATCGCCACACCTTTGCTCCTTGTCAATTTTTCTGACAGACCTGATCTGACAGCGATTGACTTTGTCGGAATCGCAGTGTGGAGTGCAGGATTTGTTTTTGAAGCCGGTGGGGATTTTCAGTTGAAACGGTTTAAGCAGAGGCCAGAGAATAAGGGAATGATTATAACAACAGGATTGTGGAAATACACCCGTCATCCCAACTATTTCGGAGAGTCGCTCATGTGGTGGGGGATCTTCCTTCTCGCCCTCTCCGTGCACAATGGTTGGGTGGCTATTGTCAGCCCCCTTGCGCTTACATTTTTGCTGCTTCGTGTCTCTGGAGTGACGCTGTTAGAGAAAAAATACATAGGAAATAAGGAATATGAAGCTTACTCCAAACGGACGAATGCCTTTTTCCCCTGGTTTCCTAAAAAAACTGACAATCCTCGATGATCCGTTGAACCTTTCCAAGACTGTGAAGAGTGACCTCCCGAGCGTCCTATACAGATTCTTCCCCCTCACCATCGGAGCATTCCATGACACTACAAGCATTCAGGCAAGGTATCGGATATACTTGTGGTGCAAATCTGTTTTCGGAAGCATCCTTATTTCCGTGATGCTCTCAAGTCAAATGATCATAGCAGGAGCGAGTCACAGTCCATATTCGTCGAATACACCCCCCCACCCACCACCATCCGACTCACAAGGACAGTGTCTCGCTCTTTTTTGCGTCTAATGCGCTTATCACGGAAATAAGGATGCTAAGTCTGTTTTCCAATTTTTTGACAGGGAGGGAAGGCTGTGGTATAAATGTTGCAGTTTGCAGGGCATCAGGAGTGCCTGTATTTTTGGCGCGAATCGAAAAAGATTAGATTTTAGATCGGCACAAAGGTTTCTTTATGAACAAATTCGTTGAGATTCAAATTTTTCCTAAAGTCTCCAAGAGTTATGAAGATGTCTCCGCTGCTATCAAAAGCTTTGAGAACTTGTTAGCGGAGAGCGCAACATTTAACTCTGCAGACTATTACAGAGCCCGGAATTTTGTTAAGTCGGCAGAGTCACTTTTCCATGAGGCTTTGAAGAATGCCAAGAAGCTTCTTGGTACTCTTCCAGAGTATGCTTCTGGAGAGTTTATCCATTGGCGGGCGGAGATGCTTGAGGAGCATCATATCCTCGCGAGGAGCCAGGCGTTCGAGGATTTAAAATCCGAGCTTGAGAATGATGACAGCATGAGGGCCTGGTTGGAAAAAGAGGAGATCGAGAGATTTCTCAAAAAGCATTTTCAAACCCAACAGGAAGGGAAACGAAAGCTGGTCAATATCAAGGTCCGTATCGTGCTGGACAAGCTTCAGGAATTGATCGCCCAGGCTAAAGACCTGCAGAAAAAAGCCTTCGAAAAGCAACAGTCCGGTGGTTGATCACTTTCCGCTGCATGGCTTTTTGGGCAGAATTGAAGACAACTTCTGTCCATTTTTGGAGTTCCCGAGAAGTTTAAACTCTTATTTTATGTCTATCGTGTCTCGCCAATAGCGCAGTTTACCAATCCCTGTTCGATCCGGCGGACTCCCATCGAAAGCCAGTCCAAAGAAAGACGGACTGGGGTCCACAAGAATCCTGTCCTCGAATACAGCTCTGGTCAGATTGACGATCGTGTAGTCCAGTGCGCTTCCCCGCATGGAGTAGAAGATGAAATCTCCGTTGGTCTCCATTCCGCCCAAACGAATTTTGCCCGATTCATATGTGTAGCGCGGACGCCTCCAATCCCGGGTTATATCCATGCGCAAGTCATTTTTTACGCCCACACAGTAGGTTCGATCACCATTAGCTATTTTCACGCCCAGTCCTTTTTTGGGATTATCCAAAGGGAGGAGTTGGATCATATTCGCAAGACTCTGTGCGGGAACTGTGGCTTCGTGGGGGATCAAGATGGTGATGAATCCCACTGTCTCTCCGAGTTCGAAGTGTTGTGCTGTAGTCTGGTGAATAAGCACTTCGTCCTGGTAATGCCTCATTTGCGTCTCCGTGCCCTCTAAGCGGTAATGGGTCAAGGGGAAGACGATAGCCAGACGAAAATCCGTGGATAGGTTATTTTTTTGGATCTGGTCGTAAACAGTGTCGTACCAGTGTTCTCCCTGTGCCGTGATCAATCGTGAGTGCCAGAGGTTTGTCAGGGTGAAGTATTCCTCTTTGTGCGCTTTGAATATATCGAACACGACAAAAGTTCCGATTTCTTTGATGTAGGTGATGATCCGGTCCCATTCATATCCCATGTTGTCATCTGTGAGGCGTGTCCGGCTGTAGTCAAAATCCGGCAGTGTCAGAAAGTCCACTTTTTGTGTGCGCACGATCCGGTAGGAGCCGGCGTTGTGGAGGAAATCGAGAACCGACTGTCCAGGAACAGCCTCATGGACACTGTACCGGTGCTGCCCCACTTCTTGGCCCAACCAGATTTTCTCAGTCCGTACACAAAGCCGGTTGTGGAAATAGTCCTGACGGTAGGCACCAAAAGGGCCGCTGGGCATGTAATCTCTGTAACCTCCATCATGGAGCAACACCGAACCCCCCGACATGAGGAGCACTATGCTGTTTTCATCCGAGTGCCCGTGGGTCATTTTTTCTTCTTCGACGGGGATGGTGTCTCTCAGGTAGTCCCTGAAATTCAATCCCCCATCGCCTTCATCCCTGTAATTGAGAAGAAGATATGTTGCCCGGTCATCCCAGCCGTTCCGGAACACGATCTTCTTCCCCTGAACATCTTCCATAACTTCCGTGGATAGACTATTTGGCGGGATTGCGGGGATACCATCATCGGACCAGCGGTAGCAATCGAGCAGCATATAGCCCAGCCCAACACTGGGATCAGTAGCAGAAAAATTTATGAATGTTCTGGCAATTGTCGATGCAGCCCATTTCAATTGAGGGTCATGATATTGTGCGGCCGCTGTTTCGAAAAAAACAAGAAATCGATTCCAGTTGGACTGCCAGTTGGCATCGCCAAAATCGGGAATCATCCCGTCTGGGCACATCAGGTTCAGAAAGTAATGGGCATAATAATACATTTCTGGTGTCTTGAAGAGTTCCCTGAGTTGTTCCATGGCATCTGCATATCCGCAGAGGGCATAGAGCCAAACGCCATGGTAGATCGTGGCGTCTTCTATCTGCCAGTTTCCCCAGTTGTCGTCCCCGATGGCCTTTCTCTGCATCTCCCATATTCTGGCATCCGGATGGTCGGGGAGTGCACGGACTGCCCATGCCAAGGATTCGGCCCGAAGCGCTGCCCGGTTCATCGGTCCCCATTCCTGCGTGCGCAGGAGGTACTCCATGCTTTCGGCGATATTGTTTTCGATCTTTTGTTTTTCTCCTTGCGTGAAGAGATTTTGACCTTGGAGCAGGTTATACGCTCTGATATATCTCATGGCGGTGAAAAAATCTGGCAAAACGGGTGGCCTTTTGTCGTAGTCCGGACGCAGTTCGACGGCCCATTGGGGATACAAAGAGCGGAAATCTCCATAGGTGAGCAGGATTTTTTTTGACCGCTCGGCAATTTCTAGATTGTTCTCTTTTGCGGATAAAAAGGCGTAGATCACAGCCGTTTCCAGGAGGCCCCCCGGTGGCCTGTATCCGAACACATTTTCAGGATCAAGGCTTTCCTTCCATCGAGCGATCAAACTGTAGTAGTTTGTCCAGACCGAGTCTGCCGCTCGATGTGCATAAGCCAAATACTTGGCACGGGAGGTTTTCTCTAGAGGCCAAACACAAACGATCGTAAATAGAAAAAGACAAAGAAAACATATCATAGCGAAAAAAGTTTTTGACCGATTAATCCATTGCCCTCCATATTATGAAATCCCATATGGGAGAAAGTCAAAACTGAGGATACCTTTCACTTCATAGAGATCGTTCTTATCGGTCCTCAGCTCTCGGTAAAGAGCTGGCCTTTGCGTTTTTGACCTTTGAGAGGACCTTCGAGCCAGACGTAGGTGACCATAGTGATCCCCTCGATCCTGTGATTATCGCCTGCTGGAGTATAGACCATATCACCAGGACCGACCTCGATTTCATTCCCGCTGTCGTGGACACGCGCCAGGCCATTGACAATGATCCACCACACGTCGCAGTCGTGGAAATGTTTCTCCGATGACGCTCCCGCAGTTAGAGTGTCCACACCGTAATCACAGATGTGGGATTCCTCGGGTATGGCATCCACGGGAGAGATCTTTAGAGTAAGGTAAGACGGCAGATTCGTGTTTTGTTTTGCCTGAATATGGGGCATGACTATCCTCCTTCTTATATCTGATTCGATCTTTGTGAATGTTTTGCCTTGATTCTCACAGTCCTTGACTATATGAACCACGAGGTTCATCTTTGACTTGTGTTAGATTTGGTTTGCTACTGATTCCGTGACAATCATAAAGTAAAGCTCTTTCCTATGCAACTCTTTCGGTGTTTATCTTATCCCTCATGCTTTTTGATTCCTGCTTTCACTTTTAATACAGATGTGTTTCGATTAGAATAGGTTTCTATTTAGGGACAGAGCCAATGACACGGTCCAGAATTTTTCTTGAGCACCTTGGGGACAGGACGATCGATTTCTTTACGGCTGTCTATGAGGCATGGCAGCTCACCTTAGACACAATTCAAGCATTGCCCCAAATCTGGTTTTACCGGAGGCAGGTGAGCGAACAGATTTATGTCTTTCTCGTCAAAACACTCCCGATCGCCATAGTGATTTCTGTTTTTGTCGGGCTGGGCGCCATGATTCAGGGACAGTATCAGTCATCAGCACTGATCCCCAGGACTTATGTGATCAACGTCATTTTTAAGAGCACGATTATCGAACTGTGTCCGATCATATTATCTTTGGTTCTGGCTGGAAAGCTGGGAGCCTCTTTGGCCGCAGAATTGGGGAGCATGAAGATCTCAGAACAGGTCGAGGCGTTAGAGACAATGTCTCTGGATCCTGTTGGTTTTTTGGTCATGCCGCGGGTTCTGGCTGGGGTGGTCATGCTGCCGGTCATCACAATTTTTGCCAATCTTCTAGCTATGTTCACCGTTTTTTTTATTGCATCCATAGCCACAGGTTGGATTTCACCAAAAGAATTTGTTGTTGGCTTGCATATGAATTATCGCGTTTTTGAATTCTATTTCGGAAATCTAATCAAGCCAGCCTTTAACGGTTTCTTCATTGCCCTCGTTGGCAGCTATTTTGGGAAAAGAACTCATGGCGGAGCCTTGGGTGTGGGGAGAGCATCGACGAATGCCGTTGTGACCGCTGCTATTCTCATCGTGTTTTTTGACTATTATCTCGCGAGGATACTTTTATGATAGAAGTCAGAAACCTCACCAAACATTTCAACGGGATGACCGTTCTCAAGGGCATCAACCTGGACATCAAAGATAACGATACTCTGGTTATCCTCGGCCCCAGCGGACAGGGAAAGACTGTTTTTATCAAGTCACTCGTGAGGCTGGTTGAACCGGATTCAGGAATTGTCCGGTATGATGGAGTCGATGTCCTATCCATGCCGAAGAGGAAATTCATCGCTTTCCAAAAGAAAATCGCCTTTGTCTTTCAAGACAATGCTCTTTTTGATTATCTCAATGTCCGGGACAATCTCAGCTTGTATCTCCGGATGCACTCGCAGCTCTCAGAGGAGGAAATTTTTCAGGAAGTCCTGAATGCGGTGCAGTTTGTCAGATTGGACAGAGGAGTTCTGGATAAGTTCCCCGAAGAGTTGAGCGGAGGGATGATGAAAAGGATCGCCATAGCCAGAGCTATGGTGCAGCAGCCATGTTATATATTTTACGATGAACCCACAATGGGCCTGGATGAAGCCAATGTGGAAATGGTGGTCGAATTGATCCATAAATTCAAAAAAAGAGTGTGTGCAACGGCTGTGATCGTAACCCATGATATCCATCTGATGCGTGCAGTATCCGATAGGGTTGTACTTCTCAAAGAGGGACAAATCGAATTTGTGGGCTCAAAAGAAGAAATAACCGAGAATGCTTTGCATACACTCTATAGGACAGGAGTTGAGGATGTCTGATAAAAAAATGAGTGCTATAGCGGGATTGATCGTTTTTGTGGCCGCCATTGTTTTTCTTGCCGGAGTTTTGTGGCTATCTGGAAATCGAATCTTTTTTGCCAAGGAGTACCGATTGTTCATTATCTTTGATGACGCAGTTGGGCTGCAAGATCAGGCTCCGGTTTTTATGAGAGGTTATAAGATCGGGTCTGCCAAGGAAGTGAATTTTGAGCCAGAGAGGATTCGCGTGACCATTGCCCTTAATAAAAAATACCGTATCCCTAAGGACTCTCGAGTAGAAATCAACATGTTAAACTTTTTGGGCGAAAAAGGGATCATTATCGTACCGGGTCATTCCATGGAGTATCTCGAGCCAAATTCTGTCTTGGAGGGAGAGAATAAGGACCTCATGTCCATGGCTAAAAACATCCTCTCTACGGCAAAGGAAAAAGTTGAAGAAGGTGACCTGAGTCGGGTGATTGCGGATGTATCAGAGTCCGTCGGATCTTTCCGTGAACTTCTCCACAAGGTTGATACGAAAGTCGGCCAACTGGATATGTCGCTTTATAATAATCAGGTTTTGGAAATCGGCCGGGCAGGAAAAGCCTTAAAAGAATTTGTGGAAGTTGTGCGCGACGAAACCCAGAGTATAAGCACGGAGAGCAGTTTGAGTTTGGAGAAGTTCAGTCAAACCTTGGATCAAGTAGAAAACACTTTGGAGCAACTGTCATCTCTGTCTTTTGAGCTGAGTGAGATCGCTCGAGATATCAATGCGGGCCGGGGAACGGCGGGTCAACTTCTGCAAAACAAAGCGTATATCGAAACTTTGAACGAGACCATCAAACAATTGACGGCATTTCTCGAGGATATCAGGGTAAATCCGAAAAAATATGTGAAGTTCTCGATTTTTTAGGGAGAAGCACATATTTTTCGGAGACAGCATGGCGAATTTTCTGATCTTCACTCTGGCAGATCGAAATGACCTAACGTTTAGCCACCGCAGGTTTGCTGTTTACGCACGAATTCGGGATTTTGATTCTCGGAGCTCAATGGGTGTTCTCGGTTGATCGAAGCGCCCTGGCTCTTGGACGAGGAAACTCATCAGTACTTGGACGCCCGGTTTATTGCGTCTTGTCTTTTTCTTTATCTTTACTCTCCGGCGGTTTTTCGAACTCAAAATCTCGGCCCATGATGTATTTTTCCAGCCACTGGAATTCCTTGTTCATCTTATAAAGTATGTGCCGGAGTTCCCTCGGGCCATGTCCAGCGCGCGGAAAGATGACCAGTTCCGTAGGAATCCCATTGGCCTTCAGTCCTCGATACATTTCGTATCCCTGGGGAAGAGGCACGCGTCGGTCGTTTTCCCCGTACATGATCAAGGTGGGCGTTTTGGCCTGATGGACATAAAAAATTGGGGAGTGTTTCCTGTAGGTTTTGAGAGGAGAATCGGCATGCCACGGATCTCCCAGGAACCAGGGAGTCCGATAAATACGCACATCGCTCTGGGCATACATAGAGATCCAGTTTGATGCTCCTGCGCCGGAGGAAGCCGCTTTAAACTTGTGTGTCTGCGTGATCAGCCAGTTGGTCATGTGCCCGCCTGCACTCCAACCCAGAGTTCCTAATCTGTCAGGGTCGGCCAAGCCGATCTCTACGCAATAATCAACTCCGGTGAGAACATCGTCATCAGCGTGAAGGAAATAATGCCCGACCATATCCCGAAGAACCTCGTTGCCATAACCCGTGCTGCCTCTGTAATTGGGTTTGAGGATCGCATATCCTCGCCCCGCGCGCGCATGGGCATAACCATCGAAGGTGAGCTTGTCTGAACTCTGAGGTCCTCCATGCGTGTGAGCCAGTAAAGGATAGCGCTTTCCCTTTTCATAGTCTACAGGATAGAAAAGAACTCCTTCTATGGCCTGTCCATCTATACTCTTCCACTGAATGGCCTCAACCTTGGCCATTTTATAGTTATCGAGCTCAGGATAGGGATCGTAGATCATCCGGGGATTAAAATCACCCATGTCGGCGGTCCAGAAAGTGCCGGGATTTTGAGGAGAGTTGACCAAATAGGCGATTGTGTTTATTTTGGGGATGTACTCGAAACCGTAGATGGCGTGTTCTCCATTGGTTAGCTGTGTGAATTTCTTGCTGCTGAGCTCAAGCGTGAAAATTTCAACATGCACACCCATGTTGGCACAAAAGATAATGTTTTTTCCGTCCGCGGACCAAGCAGCATTGTAGATTTCGTAGGTGAAATCCGGCAGCAATAGCTCGGGTGTTCCTCCGCTTGAAGGGACGAGAAAGAGGGTATCTTGATAATAGGCCTCGAATTTTTCGTTGGTATCAGCGTTGAATAATATCTGGGAGTTATCCGGAGACAATGAGAAACTGCTCTCCCAGACGTGGTTGTCCGTGATTTTACGCTTGCTTCCGTTCTCGAGCTTCAGGAGCCAGATTTCAGCATTGAGGACATCATCGTAATTTGGGCTGGGTGCTGCGCTGTACAGGATCTTCGTTCCATCTCTTGAAACTTGAAATCCTATTACGGTGAAGTCGCCATCCGTCAGTTTTTTTTCTTCTTTGGTTTGGACATCGATCTGCCAAAGGTGGGTATTTTTTTCATCTGTTTCGAAAAGGAAAGCGTCATCCTTATCCTTTTTTTTCTGCTCCTCTTCTTCGCTCAGAGGATCCTTGGCCGTAAAGTAGATCTTTGTACCGCTGGGAGACCAGGTGTGGGAGAGAATACCTCCCTTATGAGCAGAAAATTCTACGGCTTCACCGCCGCTATTGTTCAAGATAAAGATCTGGCTCTCATCGTTCCTTTTGGCGACAAAGGAGATCATCTTTCCATCGGGAGACCAGATGCCGCCGCTTTCTCCATCTTTGCCGTTTGTCATTTGAACCAGCCCTCTTCCATCCGTATTCAGGCGCCATATGTAAGAGACGGTTCCGTTCTTGTCCCAATCGGCATTGGTGATCGTAAAAAGGATCTGTGTTCCATCGGGAGAGAGGCTGGGGCCTGAGACCCGCTTGAGGTTGATCGTGTCGATAAAAGTCATCGGCTTTTTTACCTGTGCCCAAAGAGATGCGGTCAGGAGAATAACCAAGACTGCCATAATGGCCAAGTATCTTTGTGTTTTATATGTCATTTGCGCCTCCTATTCATAAGAAAAAATCATTCAGAAAATGTATCTTACTTCAATATCACTGGGAAGTCTATGAAAGGCAGAGTGCGATCCTCTCTCCGAAGGGCCGTTTGGGTAACGGTCCTATCATTAACCTCCACTGCTGTCTCATCAGGGGATGAGGAATGCTCACTTTGCCCATCCTGAATTTTACGGCATAAAACACATTTGGTATAATTTTTTCAGGTTGCGGGAAGAAAATCAGACAGAGAAAATAACCGACGGAACATGAATCAAAGATTTCGGAGGAAAAAATGAACCATAACCACGATCATGGTCATAACCATAATAACACCTACGGCCGCGATCATGGGGGAAAGCGAAGTTCTTCAGACCAGGCGGAACAAGCCATGCTTGAGCAGGCCCAGGCGAAGATGAGGGCCTTGTTTGCTGAAATGCCTCGGGATGTTCCCCTCGTCCTTTTTTCAACTCCCGGAACAGAGAATGTTTTTACAAAAGCGACAAGAGATATTATCCGCGTCATCCAAAATTTACGCCTAGAGTGACACTCACAGACTAGGACCTCGGCCATGAACGTGCCCAAAAATGGAGAGCGGATCATTTGCCGACACTGCTCTTCGACCCGGAGCATTTTTTGATCCGTTGGCAGGGCGCGCCATTGGGCGAGGAAAGGAGGGCATTTATAGAGGCTCTGGCCATGATGGGATATCGCAAGAGCAACGCCAGCGATCAATCCAAAAAAATCCTGGAAAGAATCCAGTCGAAGAGAGAGATCAAACTGTTCGTGAGCGTGACCTGTCCATACTGTCCTCAACAGGTTGTCAATGCTCTGAAGGCTGCTATCGATAAGCCCGACCTGATCTCGCTCGATATCATCGATGTCCAGGTGAACCCTGAAATGGCAGATAAATACGCCGCGCATGGAGTTCCCATGACATTTGCGAATGGAACGCTCATCGCGCAGGGTGCACAGACAGAAGAATTGTTTATGCTCTCCTTGGAAAGGATGGAACAGCAAACGTTTTTTATCCCTGAGAGTAATGCCGATGAAGTCGCCGCGGATTTAGTGATTGTCGGAGGTAAGACTCTTGTGGACATTTTGGTCACTCATGCCCTGCAGTATGTCAAAATTTTTCCAGGGGAAGAAGTTTTCAATATCCAATGCAAAGATATCTTTGTCATCCAGACAACACGCCGACGTTTTAAAGCCAAGGCGATCCTCCTGGCTACGGGAGCGGCCTATAAACGCCTGGGGATTCCAGGGGAAGTCCGCCTTTCCGGCCGAGGTGTCAGTTACTGCAGTACGTGCGACGGTCCTCTGTTCAAGGGTAAACCCGAAGTGGGCCTTGCAAAAAAAATCGGAGTGGAATTGACCCTAGAAGGCTACATCAAGCATGATTTGTTCCATCGAACAAATATTCCAGGGATCTATTCCGCTGGAGATGTGGAGGGAGGTTATAAACAGATAGTAACTGCTGCCGGGCAGGGTTCTGAGGCAGCTTTGGCTATCTTCGAAGACCTGATCAATCCTTACTGGAAACAAAAAACTGCATAACATCTGTGAAAAGAGATAGATAATGGTATCGGAATAATTTATGAATAATTCAGATATGTCCAAAGAACCTTTTAAAGGTTGTGTTCGTATATGCTTAATAAAGTGTTATAATGGCAACGATAACGTCACACGAATTGACCAGAAATGAGAGGAATGCGATGAAAATTTTACTCTGGCTTATACTCCTAGTCCTCTGCTGGCCCTTGGCTCTGCTTGCTCTGATCCTTTATCCGATTATCTGGCTTTTGCTCATCCCTTTCCGGCTTGTCGGGATAACGGTCAGCGCTGTTCTTGACTTCTTTAAGGCGATTATCACCCTTCCTGCCAGAATTTTAAAAAAAATCTGACTTCAAGAAAAATCCTCCTACGGAATCCTTGCATCTTAGTGTATAAAAAGTGTAATAATAAAGGAGATTTTTCACACTTGAGAAAGGAAGAGGTCAATTGGCAAAAAGGATAGGTATTATCGGTGGGATCAGTCATGAGTCTACGATCAAGTACTATGAATTCATTCTAAAAAAATATTTCGCCAGAAAGAGAGATTATCATTATCCAGAGGTTGTCATTTTCAGCCTGGACCTGGCGAAACTCGTGGGTTTTGAAGAACGGGGAGATATTGATGGATACATCAGGTACCTTATAACTGCGATCAAATTTCTCGAGAAGGCAGGCGCCGAATTCATCGTTATTGCCGCAAACTCTCCTCATTCTGTTTTCGACATACTCCAAAAAAAAGCGTCTGTGCCACTGCTCAGCGTCGTGGAGATCACTGCTTTGGAGGCCAAAAGGCTGAAGATGAAAAAACTGTTGCTCATTGGGATCAAGCACACGATGCAATCACCATTTTATAGAGATGCGTTTGCCAAGCATGCTATGGAGGTAATCATACCATCTGAAGAGGAACAAGAGGAGATCAATAAAATCATCTTCAAAGAGTTCGTCCTGGGCATCTACAAAAACACAACACGCCAGAAACTTCTCGATATCATCAACAGTTATGATGAGGACGGTGTCATTCTCGGCTGCACAGAGCTTTCCTTGGCCATCAACCAGGAAGACACAAAGATCAGGCTCTTGAATACGCTCGAGCTTCATGCCATGGCTGCCCTGGAATACTCACTCAAAGACTGAATGGAGGTGCAATCTATATATGGTTGTACACTTTTTCCCTGCATGCCCCCTTGTGCACCTCTCCGAAGGTTGGATTCTCCACTTCCAACAGGGGAACGGAAAGATATCCGCGGTCAATGGGCGCGGGGAGATAGAGAAAGAGATAGAGGTTTGACTCTTTGTCTGCAAATTGATATTCTTTCTGCCGAGAGAAGGGAATCGCTTTTGCAGGCGTCTTGTGATTTTTCCCCTTCAGAAGACGGGTTGTTCTGACACATCACACAGTAAAGACGTTCGAGTGCCTGGATGATTGGCGAAAAAATAGCCCACTACAAGATCCTGGAAAAGATCGGTGAAGGGGGGATGGGTGTCGTTTATAAAGCCGAAGATACAAAGCTCAAACGGAAGGTCGCCCTGAAGTTCTTACCGGCTCATGAGTTGCAGTTCCCAGAGTTTAAAAAGCGTTTTATCCAAGAAGCGCAAGCGGTTGCTGCCCTGGACCATCCGAATATCTGTGTGGTTCACGAGATCTATGAGAGTGACGCGCATACATTTATTGTGATGGCCTATATCAAGGGTCAAAGCTTAAAAGACAAGATCTCCACACTGAAGCTGAATCAGGATGAGGCGCTGGATATAGCGATTCAAGTGGCCCTAGGTTTGGAAGAAGCCCATGAGAAAGGCATTGTTCATAGAGACATAAAACCCGCCAACATCATGATCACAGATAAGGGCCAGGTGAAGATCATGGATTTTGGCGTAGCCAAGCTCTCCATGGAAACCGATGTCACTCTGACGGTTGGGATCATCGGAACTCTGGCTTACATGTCTCCCGAACAGGCCAACGGCGAGGGTGTGGACGCCAGGACGGACATCTGGTCGCTGGGCGTGTGCCTTTATGAGATGCTGGCGGGAAGACATCCTTTCGCAGGAGATACACAGCAGGTGATGATTTCTGGAATCCTAAATAAAGACCCTGAACTCTTGACGGTGTCTGTTCCCAAAATCTTACCAGGGCTTGATCGAGTCATACACAGAACTTTAGCCAAAGACAAAAACTTGAGATATGCCTCTGCCAAAGAGTTGCTTGAAGATTTGAAAAAAGTCCAAGAGAGACAGATTCCCTCCACTCCCCTGGTAAAGCTATCTGAACAGAAAAACTCCGTGGCGATTCTCGACTTTGCCAATATCACAAATGACCCCACGTGTGATTGGCTGTCCAGCGGTATCGCTGAGACGGTCACTGTAGACTTGAAAAAGATCGCAGCTCTCCAGGTTGTCAGTCGCGAAAGGATCTCTGCCGTCCTTGGAAGGGATACGGGCCAAAAAGTTACAGAGCAGCGGGTGATCGCTCTTGGGAGTTCCCTCAATGCCCGATGGATACTCTGGGGTGGTTTTCAGAAGATGGGCGAAGAGATCCGGATCACAACCCATTTCACCGAAGTATCCACCGGGAATCTTGTCGGCTCTGCAAAAGTTGATGGCACAATGGACAACATTTTCAGACTTCAGGATCAGATCATCACCAATCTGATGGAGTCCTTGGACTTGGAAATGTCCGATACAGAGATCCAAAAAATCGAGACACCTGAAACCATTGAATTGGAAGCCTATGAGTATTATGCAAGGGGCCGTCAGATCCACAACCAGATGGGAATAGAGGGAATGTCGGAAGCGATAAAACTCATGAAAAAAGCCCTGGAGATCGATCCAGAGTATGCATTGGCTTACTCAGGCCTTGGGGCTATCCATATGATCAAGTTCATTGTTCAAACGGATCCGAACGATCTTGATACCGGCATAGTCTATTTGGAAGAAGCCATAAATAGAGACCCGGATCTCTCTGATCCCTACCAGTGGTTGACCTACGGCTACTCACGAAAACTGCTTTTTGATAGAGCTCTTCGATTGGGGAAAAAGGCCGTGGAGCTTGAATCCCACAATCCTCTTGCGCATTATTTTTTAGGTGTGGCTCTCACTGTACAAGCGGTCATGGAATACACTCTGGAAAACTATCCGGATGCCGTGAGACATTACCAAATAAACATTGAACTCCAACCCAATTATGTGCCCGCTTACATGAACGTGGCCTGGATCTACCTCCTTCATGGGCAGTACGGAGAGGCAGAGAAGTATTTGGAGAAAGCCGCCGCCATAGAAGAGACTGGAAAACAGGCTATGGTCAGGTTTGTGGGGGCACAAACTTTGTTGGGCAATGTATTTTTTCGGCAGGGTCACCTGGAAAAAGCTAGAAGCTTGTATCTGCGATCTCGTAAATTTCTCGAAAAAACCGATCATGTTTACACAGGCCCTTTTCTTGCCTTGACCACCTGTCAACTCGGAAATGTAGATCTGGAGAAGGGCTCGATTGACCGAGCTCTCGAACAATACAAAAAAGCCAACCAGATTATCCATCAATATTCAAAATCACTCGGAATCGGCTACATATTGATAAAAGTCTGCGTGGGAATGGCCAAGGCATTCCACCTTCTCGGGATGAGCCGAGAAGAGGAGAAACATTTCCTGAAAGCACGCGAACTCTTCCAACATAAAGAGGGCTTCGACTTTAGCTGGATCTGGGAGGGGAGTGATGCGCAAGTGTATTATGAATTCGCGAGCTATCATGCATGTGTTCACGATGAGAAAAACACATTCTTGAATTTGCAGAAAGCCGTTGATTGTGGATGGGCAGAATTGCCCTTGTTGGAACGAGATTCGAGCTTTGAATCTTTACGAAGTCATACGGCGTATGCAAAAATCGTGGAATTCCTACAAAAGCGAGAGCGGTTGCCCTGAACCAAAGGTCATTAGCCGGGAAACTCTCTGGATGAGAATATGTATTTTTTGATATATACGGCATTGTCGGTATAGGTTTTTTGATTTAAGCGACCCTAATCTTAGAATGTCAAGGAGGCAATATGAGCAACGAGCAAAACATCCCTCCGACTGCGCCTGATATGTCCCATCAGGTTTCTGGTCCGTCCACTGGACTCCTCATCACGGGAATCATCGGTGCCATTTTTTCACTGGCAGCCTTTTTTTCTCTTCTTATCGGGACTGGTCTGGGATTTCTCGGGTGGGACAGACTCCCAGACAAATATGAGGAACTCTGGGAGGGTGCTGCAGGGATTGGAAGTTCCTTTGTCGGTATTCTAGTGGCAGGATTTATTATCTATGCAGCTCTCAAGATGAAGGAGCTCAAACAGTGGGGTTTGGCCATGGCCGCAAGTATACTGGCTATGATTCCCTGCATAAGCCCATGCTGTATTTTAGGTCTGCCCATCGGAATCTGGTGTCTTACGGCGTTGACGAAACCTGAGGTTAAATCTGCCTTTCACTAGCCAATTCTATGCCAAAGGATTCTCTTCAGCTCGACCGAAAGCCTGAAAAACATCCGCAGAGAGAAGGAGAACTCACGTCCCATTGGGTTGTGCTTTTCTTCTGTATAGGTATTTTGGTGGGTGGGGTGCTGCTGTCTCCGCCAAGACCGGGCTCTCCTTATCTTCATTTCGGGCATATCCCGATCCCTGATACATGCTCCTTTCGCAACCTAACTGGGTTGCCATGCCCCGGTTGTGGGTTGACGCGGTCGATCGTTGAAGCCATGCACGATAATTTTCAAGCGAGCCTGACATATCATCGTTTGGGATTGCTCACGCTCGCTTATATCTGGCTTCAATTTTTCTACCGGCTAAGTGCAATCTTTTTTCCCGTTTTATCCGCTCGAATCTTCGGCTCGGGGAAAATCTTGAATAGAGGGATCATCGTTCTTGCTGTGCTTTTTGCATTCAACTGGGGATACACCCTTTTTTTTTGAGAGGTAAAGACCGGTTCAAAAAAATTATCTCACTCAAATTTTGTCTCTCCTGTATAATAGATATGGTGATGTTGTGAGGTGATCCCGGCTCCGGGATTGCTGGTATCCTATACTGATACAGAGAAGGCAACATGAGTCATATGAAGGAAAATCCACTGGCGTGGATAAATGGCGACGCTTATGCCACAGGAGATGGGTATTTGGGTAAGGTCTGCGAGGTCAGCAATGAGGATGGTTCTGATGCGGAACTCCTTGATGCCTATTCAAAGGCAGTCATCAAAGTTGTGGACACAGTAGGTCCGGCCATAGTTTCTATTTCGACCGGGGAGAGAAACCGGCAGGCTGAGTATGCTCCCACAGGTGCTGGATCTGGAGTCGTTTTCACACCAGACGGATACATTCTGACTAACAATCATGTTGTGGCGAAGGCAAAACAGATTGAGGCCGTCTTTATGGATGGGAAACGCCTTTTGGCAACAAAGATGGGTCAGGACCCATCGACAGATTTGGCTGTTATCGCTGTCCATTCCTCCAACCTATCCTATGCCACTCTGGGCGATTCTTCTAAACTCCGCGTAGGGCAACTGGCCATCGCGATGGGAAATCCTTATGGTTTTCAATCGACTGTCGTTACAGGAGTCATCAGCGCCCTTGGCCGGACGCTTAGAAGCCAGGAAGGCCGCCTTATCGAAAACATCATCCAGCACACAGCCCCTCTCAACCCAGGAAATTCCGGCGGAGCTCTGTTGGATTCACGAGGAAGGGTTATCGGGATCAACACAGCTATCATTGCTATGGCCCAGGGAATAGGTTTTGCCATCCCCTCCCTTACAGCCAAATGGATTGTGAGCCAGTTGATGACTCAAGGGAAGGTCAGGCGGAGTTATCTGGGCATCGTAGGATTCAGACGTCTCCTGGATCGGAGGATCGTTCGATATCATAACCTCAAGAGTGAGTATGCTGTGGAAATCGCCTCTGTTGACCCCGAAGGTCCAGCCAAAAAAACGGGATTGATCCCAGGTGACATCATCGTGAGCATCCACGATCAAGAGGTGAAAAGTATAGATGATATCTACCGCGTTCTGGCGGAATGGGAGCCCAAACGGGCCATAAAGCTCAAGAGGATCCGCGGCAAGAACCAAGCCAATATCGAAGTCGTCCCAGACGAAGCTGCATAGATCGAAAATCATTGCCTTCCCTACGACCCTAGAAAACAGTTCCATTTTTTCCTGGCCTGCCTTTTCCGGAGTTTCGTTAAGCGGTAGGGCGGCTACTCCGATTTTTTTCTGGGATTTGCTGTGTTCATGAATTGGAAACGGCATCCTGGGCTGACTTGAAAATACCCACCCGATAATAGCTTGAAGGAGTGGCTGGAAAACATCCCGAAGTCCCTGACGGCATGACACCTGAGTGTCCTAAATGTGGCAATTTTGCCCGAATTCGTCTAGAATTGAGAATTGTGTTGGAGGCCTAACATGAGTGTGCGAATGCAGAACAAGACGATCATTTTTATGCTGTTTTTTGTCCTGGTGTTTTCCATCGTTCTCAAGTCTCAAGAGGAACAGGAGGCAGCTCCGGAGTACAGGCTATTTATGAGGGCCCGGAGGATTGAAGATGCGAATGCGCGGATCACAGAGCTGGAACGGATCAGATCTGAGTATCCAAACAGCAAATATGCGGGTCTTATCCAAAATGCCATCACAAACGCCAAGATCGAACTCAGCACGTCTTTGGAAGAGATCATCAAACTGCAAAGCATGAAGTTTCAAAAGGCTTCAGGTCTGAACAGGCTTTTCATGTTTTACTATGCGGGTCTCGACATATTGCAGCATGCCAGGATTTCACAGTTCGACAAAAAAAAAGTCACCCAAATTATCCTTCTGTTTGCAAATGAAACAGAGAAGCTCGCGAAAAATCCAGAATTTTTGCAAAAACTTCCTGAGCGCCAGAAGCCATTTGTCGAGAAGGGACTGGCTCTGCGTTATCTCATGATATCTAAGGCTTACCTCAATGAGGGGAGACCACAAAAAGCACAAGAGGCCTTGGCCTTATATGTGGAGAACGGGGGAGAAAAAGATGGGGCATTTTGGTACGCTCAGGGAGTCACTTTTGAGCAGTTGAATCAAGCCCAGGAGGCCTTTAACAGTTTTTTTAATGCTGCGGTCGGGAATTTCGAAGATTCGGTTGACCGGGCCAGGGGATTGTATCAAAAACTGCACGGAAACCTGGAAGGATTCGAGAGCCTTCTGGAGGCCAGGCAACGCGAACTCCCTTTTCACCCTGCACAATTCAAACCCACACAAGAATGGCGGGGGAAGGTTGTGCTTGCAGAGCTTTTCACCGGTTCGGAATGCCCTCCTTGTGTGGCTGCCGATGTGGGTTTCGATGGATTGCTCGAGGCTTTCAGCCAAGATCATCTGGTGATTCTTGAATATCATCTCCCGATCCCCAGGCCTGACCCTCTGATGAACGAAGCCACAAGGGCGAGAGCGTATTTTTATAAAGTGAACAGCACACCCACGGTGTACATTGATGGAGAGAAGAAGCTCAGTGGTGGAGGACCCATTCAAAGAGCGAAAGCAAAATTCGACGAATATGCCTCTGAAATCAACGCGCGTATCTATGAATCACCAAAAGTCAAATTGCAGATCAGCGCGAAACGGAACGGGGAGAATATCAGGGTTAGTCTCTCGTTCGACAAGGAGATCACAAACGCCGATTACAATCTTGTTCTCCTTGAGGATGAAGTCAAATATGCCGGAGAGAATGGAATTCTCTTCCATAAGAATATTATCCGTGATTTCCGTATCGTTCTTCCCAAAGAAATCAAAGAAAGAGAGTTCGTATTCAACATCCTGGATGCAGAACGGAACGGGGAGCAACGATTATCCGCTTATGAAAAAGAGACTAATTTCACTTTTAAAGAGAAGCACTACACGATCGACCGTGCCCGTTTGAAAGTGGTTTTTTTTGTTCAGGATAGATCAACCAAAAATGTTTACAACGCTGTCATCTGCAATGTGGAATAAAAATATTTCTTACGGCCTTTTTTTGGACTATACTACTGTCCATGGATATGGATCCTTTGAAAAGGGAGCCAAACAAGGATTGATAGTGAGACAAAAATGACACAAGAAAAAGCGAAGAAACAGGAAAACCAAAAAGTGTCTCACAACAATGCTTTTGGCATCTCAGGTAAAAAAAAGAAAAAAGAATCCTCTGCCCTCAACGAGCGCGTCTGGCGCTGCACGCTCTTGATCATAACAGGGTCTTTGATCGTCTGGCTGATCCGGATTTTGTCAGGCTTCGAACACCCCGGATCGCTCTGGCTGGCAGCGCTTGTCGCGCTTGCGACGTGGATATGTGCTATCCGAATGCTACTCCTCGATTCCAAATTCAAGAAATTTTGGATCGTATGGCTATGTCTAAGCTTGATCCTTGTCGTGATCTTTTCCTCTGAATTAGGAATTTGGATCGCAGCCCAGGCTTTTGCCTTTGTCTTCCTCTTGATCCGGCTCTATAAACCTTATAGGCATCTTACGTCCCGACGCCGGGCAGCTTTATATCTGATCGGTTTTATCGTTTTTTGTTTGTTGAGTTTGGGATGGATTCCTGGAAAGACAACTGAGATCGGTGCTCGCGCGGAAGCCATTCCACAAACAGAAGATTTTTTGTTCTCAAGTTCACAGCCCTTTAGCTTTGTGGATTTAGGACAGCATCTCGTAGACTATTCGGTTTGGTCTCTCCGCTTTTTTTGGTTTTTCAGCATTCTCCATATCTTCCTGAATATCCGCCTCCATTTTATGAAACTGAAGCCCAAATTGGCCGTGAGTGCTATTTTGATCGCTTTTATCCCTCTCCTCCTTGTCAATGTCATGGGAGCTCTCACTATCTACAGCACCTTAGGCGCAAGCCGTGCCACTCGCGCCAAAGCTATCCTCAAAGATTGGGCAAGCCTTGCCGCTGTTGATGGTACATTCATCGGCACGATATCGAACAGTTCTTTCATGTATGTGAGCGATGGTGTGAATATTCAGAAGGAAGAGAATACACCCGCATGGTTTTCGGAATTTCTGCAGGCATTACAAACGGACGCATCTAGAGTCAAAGAATGGCAGCAGTCCAGGCAGGCACAATTTTTCTGGATCGGCTCGGATATATGGCTTATTCGATTTGGAGATATCGCACTCCCGTCAATGGATATCAAAGGATGCCTTCTGGATAGCAGCATGATGAACAGGCTCGCGGATATCCTCCAATCGGATGTCAAACTATCCTTTTCAAACCCTATCGATATCGGGATTTCTAGGGATATCCTGATACGCTCTGTTCCCAAAGGCGAAAAACCCTCGCAAAAGGAGATACACGGGAAATATCAGGCTGAGCCTGGAGAGAATGGAACTCCCAGAACGACAAAAGTCACACTTTGGAGGAAGACGCTGTATTTTGGGATGACGGATGTGGATGTTGTCTCTTTTGCCGAGGGGAAGTTTCAAGATCAAAAAATTCTGTTGATGACCGAATCCAGCTTATTCAGTATTGTTCAAGCGTTTTTTTCGGAACAGAACCCTCTCTCCCTTCTGGTGATGTCGGTACTTTTAGCTCTCTTTGTCATCCTTCTGATCCTCGAAGCTTTTGCCCTCTTTTTCGGGATCAGAATAGCCGGAGGAATCACCTCAGCGGTGAAAGCTCTTCACCAGGGGACAAGACAGATCGCAAAGGGAGATTTTGACATCCAGATCGAAATCCCCAACGAAGATGAACTCGGTGACCTTGCCGTATCGTTCAATGAGATGGCTGCTGCCGTCAAAAAAGGCCAGGAAGAGGCCATCGAGCGCGAACGCCTCGAGCGGGAGCTCGAAACAGCTCGAGAGATCCAGGAGAAACTCTTGCCGCATGACATGCCCGTCTTTTCTGGGTTTGAAATCACAGGAACCAGCTTGCCCAGCCAGCAGGTAGGCGGTGATTATTTTGATTTTCTGGATGTCGGCGATGGACAGTTGGGGATTGCTATTGCCGATGTGTCTGGAAAAGGAATCCCCGCAGCTTTGCTCATGGCCAATCTTCAGGCATCCCTTCATGCCCAGATTTTCCAGCCCGGAAAAGTCGCAGAAGTGGTCTATCGGATAAACAACCTTTTATACCTTTCCACGGATACACACATGTTCGTCACCTTTTTCTATGGCATCCTGGACAGACAGAGATCCATTTTCACCTCGACCAACGCCGGCCATAACCAACCTCTGCTTTTTCGCTCGGATGGGCGGATCGAACGCCTGGGAGAGGGTGGTCTCATCCTGGGATTTCAACCGGATGTGCATTATGATCAGCAGACAGTCGCCATCCGAGCTGGAGAGGTGATCGTGCTTTACACCGATGGGATCACCGAAGCCGCAGACCCTTTCTCCGAGATGGTTTCCGATGACCTCTTTGGGGTTGAACGTCTTGTGGACGTCATCCAGGCGAATCTTGACCGATCTGCGCGGGAGATCCAATCCGCGATCCTTGAGGCTATTGCCCGACACACAGGCAATGCCCCCCAGTACGACGACATCACCCTTGTCGTTATCAAACGTAATGCATAATTTTTGATTTTGACTTCGATTTTGAAGACTGATATCATCTCTGTATCAAATATGTGCGTTCATATATATCACCCGGATCATCCATGAGAAATAACGGTGCTTTATGCCTTTTCTGTTGGCAACGCACGATCAAACGACTTTACGGAATATAAAGGGGAGAAGGGAGAGGAAAACTATGCGCAAAATTGCATTTCTTTTGATAGGTGTCTGTCTTTTGGCCTGCACAACTGCATTCAGCGAACCCCAAAAAACTAAAAAGATCGTTGCTCTGGAGAAATACGATTTTTATCACTATTTCACGTATGATGAATTGACGGACTATTTGCGGGATATGCACAATGCCTACCCCCATCTCACAGAGCTCAAGACCATGTGCAAATCTCAGATGGGCAGAGATGTTTGGTTGTTTGTGATCAACAATCCAGAGACCGGAAAAGCGGAGGAAAAGCCGGGATTCTTCTTGAATCAGATCCATTCGAGCGAGGTCATCGCATCCATGTCCTGCAATTACACGATCTGGTATCTGCTCGCCAATTATGGCAGAGATGCCCATGTGACCAAAATTGTGGACGGTGTCGTCTGGTATATCGTGCCGCGACTGGATGTGGACGGCGCTGAGGCGTACTTGACGGGAAAGCCGGCAGGGGAGGACCCCAACCCCGTGGATTCCGACGGCGATTTCCTCTTCGACGAGGATCCTCCTGAAGATATCGACGGAGATGGATTTATTGTTCAGATGAGGCAGAAAGATCCCGAAGGAGACATGAAGATCTCTGCAAAAGATCCGCGAATGATGATCCAAAAACCGAAGGATGAGACAGAAGGAATATATTACAAAATCTATTCTGAGGGGATCGACAATGATGGAGATGGCAAGATCAATGAAGACAGCTTCAGCATGAGGTTCCTCTCTAACAGGAATTATCCCGGAAACTGGAGGCCGGAAAGCGTTCAGCGTGGTGGGGGGAAGTATCCCATGGAGGAGCGTGTCACTCGTGCAGAAGTCGATTTTATCTCCAGTCATCCCAACATTGCCGTTTACGTCCAGCATCACTGTTGCGGCCGTGTGATCCTTCGCCCTCCGACGACCAGTCCGGACAAGGATTTTGAGCATAAGGGCGACCTGGAGCTCTACAAAATTGCCAGCACCAGAAGTCT
>Ga0307425_1000558_pt1 | contig 23380 bp, 16 predicted proteins | sample SalMarWE160330MG_FD_202152 | JGI IMG/M metagenome (GOLD analysis project Ga0307425, IMG submission 202152) | Salt marsh sediment microbial communities from the Plum Island Ecosystem LTER, Massachusetts, United States - WE1603-30 | ecosystem: Environmental > Aquatic > Marine > Intertidal zone >...
GGGGAATATTCCCTCTGGGAGGGGAGCAGGCCGATGGCTGTGGTGGGAATTGGAGTTGCCTATCACCTGGCGATCGGGCTGAATTTCCTTAACCCGATCAATATTTATGTAATAAAACGTCGGGGAAACATCTCGATGAACCCGGACCAGGCCATTAACCGGAAATTTATCTTCCCTTCCGGCATGTTCAGCATCGAGCAGGAAATCAACTCAAAGTACCTTCTGGTTCCGCTTTCATTTGCACGTGATCTCCTCCAGTATACTACCGAAGTAACTGCCGTCGAGTTGAAACTTAAAGAGGGGGTCGATGAAACCCTTGCCCTGGAGGATATCAGGGAAATCCTCGGGGATGAGTTCCTGGTGAGGGACCGCAACGAACAGAATGAGCTTTTCTACAGGATCATGAAATCGGAGAAGTGGGCCATTTTCTTTATCCTGACGTTCATCCTGATCATCGCTTCCTTCAACATCATCGGCTCCCTGACCATGCTGATCCTGGACAAGAAAGGCGACATCGATACCCTTGATAGCCTTGGCGCTTCAGTCCCCCTGATCAAACGAATCTTTCTCCTCGAAGGCTGGATGATCTCGATTTCAGGGGCAGTAATCGGTCTGATTCTCGGTTCCCTGATCTCCTGGCTCCAGGCTGAATACGGCCTGATCAAGCTTTCGGGTTCGGGATCCTTCATCATTGATGCATACCCGGTGGTATTCCAGTTCACGGATGTCATCAAGGTATTCTTTACAGTCATTGGGATCGGTTTTCTGGCTGCCTGGCTGCCGGTCCGGTACATAGCGCGGCAATACAGGCTGAACCGGATCTGACCGGTCACTTATCACGCGGGAATTGCATTCAGACGCTCTTCACCCGGGAAGTGCCATTCGTGATGGACATGGACATGCAGCTGCGGATAATGCACCTGCAGTCCATACAGTTGCGGACCATGGTCCGGAGATCCGATTAAACCTTAACCTAACCTGAGAGTAAATGGATTTATAAGCAGCATTTGAATCCTTCATACCTGAAAGTTGAATGGATACATGAACAACATTTGAATCGCTATCCAGAAATAATTGATGATGGTTGTTACAGGCTCCAGTCCACCGACTCCTTGCCCTGCTGCTGTAGGATTTCATTGGTTTTGGAGAAATGCCGGCAGCCGAAAAACCCCGAGTGAACTGAGAAGGGTGAAGGATGAGCCGCTTTCAGGATGTGGTGCCGGCCGGCATCGATCAGGTATTCCTTGGCCTGTGCATACCTTCCCCAGAGGATGAAAACGAGTCCCTCTTTCTCCTGCGACAATTTCCGGATCACTGCATCCGTGAAATTTTCCCAGCCCCTGTTCTGATGGGATCCTGCCTGGTTGGCCCGGACGGTCAATGTGGCGTTGAGCAGAAGCACACCCTGGTCGGCCCAGGCTTCCAGGTTTCCGTGTGCAGGCATGGCAATGCCCAGATCATTGTGGAGCTCCTTGAAAATGTTTATAAGAGAAGGCGGAGAGGCTATTCCCGGGGGGACCGAGAAACAGAGCCCGTGGGCCTGTCCTTTTCCGTGGTAGGGATCCTGTCCCAGGATCACCACTTTTACATTTTCAAAGGGAGTCCGGTCAAAAGCAGCAAATATCTTATCCCCCGGCGGATAAACCGCATACGATCTCTTTTCTTCCACCAGGAAATCTTTAAGGGCGGTAAAATACGGCCGGTTGAACTCATCGATCAGCCTTTCCTTCCAGCTTTCATGGATCCTGGGATCGATCATGCATGGAAATTTTTATTGGTGATCCGTAAAGTAAAGATAAAATTCCTGCCGGGAGAATCGATACCGGAAGCAAAAATTATTCCATATCACTGTCCCGGGCCGGAATTCCGCGGCTTCATGGCGAGGATTCAGCAGCATAAAGACCTGAAGATATAAACAATGGATTATTGATAACCCGGCAATAGCAGGAATCAGCGGAAGGCTATTTTTTTATATACTTGGGCGAAGTTCGTTAAATGAATAATTATGATCCGAAAGTTACTGTTCTGGACGGTGGGGATTATTCTTGCGGGCATCCTGATCTATGCATTCCTGGAGTTACACCGGGGGAATATCCAGAAGGTCGAGGTAATCCAGGCCGTACCTACCGATGCGGCCATCCTGATCAAAACCCATGATCTCGCCGGATTCGTTCGGGATGAGATGTCACGTAACAGGATATGGCAGGAACTCGGGGCGCTGAAACATCTTGGGGAGTTTCAGGCAACGATCGGACGGCTGGATTCGATGCTGCTTGATGACCGGGAAGTGGCGGGACTGTATAAGGGATCGGAGATTTCGTTTTCACTTCATAAGGCTGGACGGAATAATTTCGATTACATCCTCTACTTTCCGATAAATAACTCGGGGGATGAAAAGAAAATCCTGAGGTTTATCCAGGATAAGCTGCCGGACCGGTCCACCCTTACCAATCGGCGTTACAACGAGATCAGGATTTATGATGTAATGATTGCAGGAAGCCAGAGAGGTTTCTCATTTGCTTTCTCGCACGGTTTATTTCTTCTGAGCCGTTCATCCATCCTGCTTGAGGAATCCATCCGCCAGATCGACCTTAAACAGAATGTTGAGGATGAACCCGGGTTTCTTGCAGTGGCCCGGACTGCAGGCCGCAATGTAGAGGGGAACATATTCATCGATTACAAAACCATTCCGGGAATTGTCTCCGGCCTTTTCAACGACCGGTATTCCGAGCAGGTATCGGAGTTCGTCCGTTTTGCGAACTGGTCGGAAATGGATCTGAACCTCCGTCCCGATGCTGTCCTGCTAAACGGGTTTACCTATTCCGGGGAGGGTACCGGGGATTTCCTGGGCATTATCCTGAAACACCAGCCACAAAAACTTGATATCGAGGCAGTAATACCGGAAAATATGGCCGCATTTTTTGCATTGGGACTGGATGATTTCCCCGGCTATAAAAAGGATTATATTGAATACCTCGAAATTCATGGCATCGGAAGGGCTTACCTGAGGGAACTGAAAGCTATGAACGACAAATACAAGGTGGATCTGGACAAGATGTTCCTGCCGGTGATGGACAGGCAGGTTGCCGTGGTGCTGACCGACGTAAGGAACTTCGGCTGGGATGAAAACGCGTTTGTGGTATGCAATACCAAAAGCAGGAGCATGGCCGAAGATAAACTGAAAGAATTTCTTGGCATCGTTGCCGAAAAAGAAGGAGTCGCACTTTCCTCCCTGATACTTGAAAGTCCAGTTAATAATGACGTGAACTACACTTTTTACCAGTTGCCCGTGCCCTATCTTCCTGCTAAACTGTTCGGTAAAATGTTCAATGGGATCAACAGCAAATACTGTGCGTTTTTTGACAACTATATGATTTTCGGGAATTCCATACCCGCGCTGTCGAAGTACATCCATTCCAACCAGCTTGGCAATAACCTGGACAGTGACCTGGGCTTTCAGCAGTTTTCGGAATATCTTGCCTCCCGTTCCAACCTTTATTTTTACCTGGACGTTTCATCTTCCGGCAAACTTTTGGAAAGATACCTGCGAAAGGACCTGGTGGACAAATACGAAAAGGAAAGCGGGCATTTTTCAAAATTCCAGGCCCTTGCCTACCAGATAACATCGGAAAACGACCTGGCATACAATAACATTATCCTGAAATATTCTCCCGATGTAAGAGACGAGCCCCAGACCGTGTGGGAGAGCAGGCTGGATTACCCGGTTGCCTCCAAGCCCAGAATGGTGACCAACCATTACACAGGCGAGAAGGAGATCTTCGTGCAGGATGAGGGCAATAACATCTACCTTCTGAACGGTTCGGGAAGGGTATTGTGGAAGCAGAAACTCCAGGGCCGGATCCTGGGAGAAGTCTACCAGATTGATTATTACAAAAACGGTAAACTGCAATTGATGTTCAATACAAGGGAGAAGATCCACCTTCTTGACCGTAACGGCAATTACGTGGAACGCTTCCCGGTAACCCTTCGTTCTCCGGCTACCAATGGCATGGCATTGTTTGATTATGAAGAAAACAGGGATTACAGGATCGCCATTGCCGGGGAGGACAGGGGCATATACCTTTACGATAAGACAGGCAGCCTGATCAGGGGATGGGATATTCCCCGCACGGAAGGAAGGGTAAGCATGACCCTGAATCATTTCAGGGTGGGCAATAAGGATTACATCGTATTTGCGGATCATCTGACCACCTACATACTAAACCGGAAGGGAGAAACCAGGATCCGGGTGGAAAAACATTTCCCCGTTGCCGAAAATACCAGCATTGTCCTGGAAAGCAATACCACCGGAATCAAACCCAGGCTGGTCATGACCGATTCGCTGGGAAGGGTGCAGTTCATCTATTTTGACGGAACCGTTGAAACCGTTGACCTGGGCACCTATTCCGGGAAGCATTATTTCGAATACAGCGACCTTAACGGGAACGGCCGAAGGGAATTTATTTTCGTGGACGGCAGGGAACTCAGGGTTTTCAACAGCGACGGCTCGAAAAAGTTCTCACGCTCGTTCAGATCACCAATCAGCGGTCCCCCTGTAATTTATCAGTTTTCTTACGGGAATAAAAAGATCGGACTGGTATCCGGGGAAATGAACGAACTCTACCTGGTGAATAACGACGGCAGTCTTTACAAGGGCTTCCCGTTGCTGGGGTCAACGCCCTTCAGTATCGGTGTGATTAACAGGACCACTTCCAAATTCAACCTTATCGTAGGGAGCAATGATAACTTTTTATATAACTATTCCGTACAATAACAGTCTACAAAGCTGATAAATATGTCTTTACAAAGATTCCTTTCATCCATATTCATCCTGTCTGTTATTCTGGCTGCAATTTCCTGCAATAACGACTGGCTCACATCCGATTATGACGCGACTGTTCAGTGGGAAGGGGCTTACGAGGGACCGATAATATTTGGCAACCTCAGTCTCAAGGACCTGCTGGAGGAATTCGATACGACCGGATACGTCTCCGAAGACAGTACGGGATTCCTCTATGCGGCCTATTCCAAGGACACCATCCTCAGGGCATCCGACCTGGTAAAGATCCCGGACCAGCAATTCTTCCAGGTATTTTTCCGTTCGGATACAAATATCCCGGGCTCCTTCCTGGGAATGCTCGGGGATACGATCCCTTTTGTGCAGGATAAGGGGTTCCAGTTCGAACATTTCAGGGACGAACGCCTTGACAGCATATATGTGAAGGACGGGGAAATGAGGATCTGGGTCCGGTCGACCATAAAGCACGAGGGCATTCTGACCATCAGTTCCGACTATGTCTTTTTCGGTGGACAGAAATATCACAAAGTGATCATGATCAGCGATCCTTCGGGGAATTATGATACAACTGTGAGCATCCCAATGGCCGGAAGTACCATCCTTCTTGACAACAGCGTTCCGGATTCCTCCTCGCTTGAAATCCAGTTTGAATTTGACCTGATCAATTCGGGCGCGGATATACTGTCCAGCGAGGAGGTGCAGATCATCAATTCCTTTCACGAACTGGAGTATGCCGCTGCATACGGGTATGCCGGGGCCCTTGACAGCGTGCTCATTGACAAAGCGGAGCTTGAATTCGACCTGCTGCAAGGGAATTTCGAGGGTACCATAAAACTGGCAAATCCCCAGATCATTGTCCGGACGGATAATTCGATGGGGGTTCCCTTTGCAGTTGAGTTAAATGACCTTGAGGCGCGTTTCCAGGATGGAAGCAGTACGGCGCTGACCATTGATCCCAGTGCGAACCCCATTTCCATTGCCGCTCCTGACTTTACCCAGGTCGGGCAATCGGTAAAGGATTCCACCCGCATTGATACCACCAACAGCAACATTCACCTGGCTGCCACCACCGATCTCAGGGGCTTCCAGTACTCGGTCAGGGTCATTGCAAATCCCGAGGGGCAGCAGGATAATTTCATCCTTGATGTAAGTGAGCTCAATGTAAATGTAGAGGGACTCGTTCCGCTGCATCTCAGGATCCAGGATGTAGTGCTGACAGACACCTTCGATTTTGATCTTTTTTCGGATGAGGATACGGTATTCGGTCCGGATAACATTGACAATATGTTGATCAGGATGGAGACCGACAATTTCATGCCCCTGGACCTTGGAATACAGATCTATTTCATTGACACCAGCCGGAGCTGGCAACCGCTTGATTCCCTGTTTGGTGAGGATAAAAATGTTTTCCTGTCCGGCGTGGTTAATTCCAGCGGACGCGTGATCCTGGCGACCAACAAGGTGACGGAAGTGGAGATGTCCAGGGAACAGATCAAGAACGTTGTGGATGCCAATAAGCTTCTTATGAAAGCTTATATCGAGACTACGGACAACGGTTCGCGGGATGTCAAATTTTATTCGGATTACTCGCTGAACTTTAAGCTTGGAACCCGTATTGAATTGCATTATACTATAGAACCGGAAGGACATTAACAATAAAATCCTCAGATATGCCTATAAGACCCCTTGTAAAATACACCCTGGCTACTTTACTGGTAGCGCTTATATCCTGGCACGAGGCAACGGCCCAGTATGCCAATACTTACTATTACATGTTTGGGATTCCCCAGGCAAACCAGCTGAACCCGGCCTTTCAGCCCGGTTGCAACGGGTACCTGGGAATGCCGTTTTTTTCCCCGATCCGGTTCCAGGTCGAATCAAATTCCATTACCTATGGAGATATTATTCAATGGAACAGCTCACTGAACAAATACGTGACCTTCATGTATTCACAGGGCAACAAACAAAAATTCATGGATGCCCTGAAACCAAGCAACCGGATCAGGTTTGAAGCGGCAACCAGTATTTTATCGACAGGCTGGAGAAAAAATGAATGGTTTTTCACACTGGACATTAACGAACGGTTCGTGGAGGGGACAACTTTCCCCAGGGACCTGGCAGAGTTTCTAATTTACGGGAACCTCAGACAGTCCAACTTCAATCTGAGTGACCTGTCCCAGAATGTGAGTTACTTTCATCAGTTTGCCATCGGGGCTTCCTATAACCTGGATGATGAAATGCAGTTCGGGATCCGGGCAAAACTCTTGTTCGGTGGTTCCAACATCGTAACAAAAAATTCCCTGATGAGCCTGAAGACCTCCATTGAGGAATGGAATGTTCAGTCGGATTTCATGGTCAATGTTTCCATCCCTTACCTGGAGGAAGTGCCGGTAGACGAGGACGGCTATCTTGACATGGACAGCCTGGCCAATGCGGCGCTTGATGCTTTATTCGGCTTCCCGGGCGAAATTGCCGACCTTATGACGCCTTCGGGATTCAGCACCCTCGGAGGAATTAAGAACCCGGGATTTGCCGTGGATCTCGGATTTAATTATTTCCCCGTAGAGAAGCTATCCTTTTCCGCCAGTATCGTGGATCTTGGTTTCATCCGCTGGAGGAATTATGTGTGGAATTTCCACCAGAAAGCCGACTATTCTTTTGAGGGACTGGAATTCAAACTTGACGAGGATTTTTCGGCGGGTGACGCCGTACTTGATTCCATAAAGGAGCAGATGAGGATTAAGGTCACCAAGGAACCGTACACAACCATGCTGGCGGGTAAAATATACCTCGGCGCCGCCTACAACCTGACCGAGAAGGTGCGATTCGGAGCAGTTTTCCGTACCAGGATCTACAATTATCAATTCTACAACCAGTTTACGGTTTCTGCGAACGTACAGCCAATTTCCATGTTCAGTGCAAGCCTGAGTTACTCCATATACGGGAACAGTTATACGAACCTGGGAATCGGACTTTCGCTGCGTGCAGGGCCATTTAACCTGTTCTTCATTTCTGACCAGGCCCCGTCCGCTTACTTCTGGCCCGAGGATTTCACCGCCCTGAACTTCCGGTTCGGCATGAACATTGTCTGGGGTTGCGCAGCCATGCCCAAGGCTATGAAAGACCGGCCCCTGATAGATTAACAGGAATTCGGGGGATTAACTGGACATTAATTACTAGTTTTGCAGGGAATTTGCCTGGAAAGAACCAACCGGGCACGGACGCTATCGGGCGCATGGCCGTACCGGTGCGAACGGATCCCGGGTTACAGTGCTCCGGGAAGTCAGAAGGTTTTTAATGCTGAAATGAATTATGGCCTCGGCACTGCGTGTCATCCTTATTATTTTACTGGCCTGGTATGTGATCCGGTTCATAAACCGGTACATCGTGCCTGCACTTTTTGGGAATCCTGGCAAAGACAAAACCCCTCCGGGTCCGAAGGATAAGGAATTCAGAAAGTCTACCCGGCAGGGAGATGTAACCATCATCGATTACGGCAATCGCAACAGGAAAACTGACCCCCCGGATGATGATTATGTGGATTACGAAGAGGTGAAATAAACAAACCATGGTTCCGAAGAATGAAACCATGGTTCAGTAATGTTCATTCCAGTGCTTAACCGGCTGACAGGACCGATGCAGTGACAGCAATCCTGTTCCAGGATTTAAGTGAAAATAATCTGGGTTCCTTCCCCTCCGGACATGGTGTAAAGATCTCCCACCGTGATTACCTTCTTCAGGGGGATTTCCTTTTTTTCGTCAGCCATAATTTATGAATTATTATTGTCGATTTAAACGTCTGGTATCTGCAGCCATACCGGTAAAAACAACACCGGCCGCCTGCAGTATGGATAAATTATTACACGCAGGATGTCGGCTTGGGGATACCTGCGATCCTGGAAGATTTCTTTAGCGGGCCTCCGGGAAAGAGGATATAGAGTCCCTTGATATCCGTAATGCCGCTCTTACCAACCAAACGAATGGTCAGCTGGGTTCCCTTTGCGTGTTTTGCTCTCAGGTATTCGAATACTTCGAAATGTTTGGGGGTCAGCTCGATGCCTTCTTCTTTTGCAATTTCGGCAGCGATGTCTTTATTTCACTGGGAGGGATCGGTAAGGTAACCGTCATCGGTCACATCCACATTGACCCCTGTATTGGTCGGGTAAAACACGAAAGCCAAGAAATTCATAGTCCCTGTTGTTTGAACTGATGATGATCCCGGCACAAAGCGGCGCAATGATCTCAACGGCATGTTCGACAAGTGTTCTGCCCTTCCAGGAAATCAATCCCTTGGCTTTTCCCATCCGGGTGCTTTTCCCGCCTGCCAGGACAATCCCTGTATGTATCCGTTCATCCATATTCTGATTTTTTCGAGGATATTGTTCGGCCTTCCTTCATAGATGTTGATTATCTCGGGATCTGCAAGATCCCATTTGTTTTTCACTTTTTCGATAATCCCTGGACGGACCGTCCAGATCATAGGGATTCCCCTGTCCAGCAGGTCCGGTATTGCCGGAGCCCATAGCAGTCCCTTTAGCTCGAAAGGTCCGATTTCATCCAGCAGGTACAAATGATACTCATCCCGGACCAGGTCAGAAAGGTGACGGAGGCCGGCTTCTATGGCCTCCGGGTTGAAGTAAAAGTCCCCTATTACCTGCCAGTTCTTATTTTCAATCCGCGTGGACAACGGGAAATTCCTGCCCCCTGGCACCAGTTCAAGGCTGAATTCCTTTTCCCCGGAATCAAGGTATCTGCCTGGTGCCAGGATGCCGCCTGCACGTATGCCAGATGGATCCAGTTCATCAAGAAAGCGCTTCAGTACCATGGTCTTCCCTGTGCCTGTCTTTCCTGTCAGTAATAGGACGTTTGTTCTCCGCATTTCAGGCTTTGGACCGCTTGCGCTGGTTCTGGATCTCCTTTACGGTCTTTGCAAGGTTGGTGGCAAAAACGAAATCATTAAGATACCGGTTATCGGCATTCAGAATATCTTCCCTGCTGCCTTCCCAGCATTTGATCCCCTCGTAGATGAAAACCACTTTATCCCCGATTTCCATGACCGAATTCATATCGTGTGTATTCACGATGGTGGTTATGTTATATTCTTCGGTGATTTCGCGGATGAGCTTATCGATCATTATGGCCGTCTGCGGGTCGAGTCCCGAGTTAGGCTCATCGCAAAAAAGGTATTTAGGATTCAGAGTAATGGCCCGCGCAATACCGACCCGTTTCCGCATCCCCCCGCTAAGTTCAGCAGGGTAGAGCGAGTTGAATCCATCCATATCCACCCGGTGAAGGCAAAAATTGGACCGCTCGATTTTCTCGGCATAGGACATATCGGTGAACATGTCCAGCGGGTACATGACATTCTCTTCCACGGTAAAAGAGTCAAAAAGGGCCGCTCCCTGGAAAAGCATGCCGAATTCCTTGCGCAGGCTTTTCCTTTCCTTGAAGCTCATCCGCGTAAAATCACGGTCATCAAAAAGAATCTCCCCTTCATCAACCTCATGGAGTCCCACTATTGATTTCAGCAGAACGGTTTTCCCCGATCCGCTTTTACCGATGACCAGGTTGGTTTTTCCCTTCTCAAAGGTCACGCTGATGTCATCGAGGACCCGGGTTCCCCCGAAAATTTTGGATATGTGACGGACTTCAATCAACCCAGTATCAGTTTTGTCAGGATCAGGTTAAACATCAGGATGAATACACTGCTGTGGACCACAGCCCGGGTGGAGGATTTGCCCACCTCCAGGGAACTGCCCTGGGCATAATATCCGTGATAGGCGGAAATGGTGGTTATGAGAAAGGCAAAGACCACCATTTTCTTCAGTGCATAGGTGAAATAATATGGATAAAAAACATACTGAAGTCCGTATACATATTCCTGGGGAGTGGCTACATGGGTAAGCAGGGTGGTCATGTATCCCCCGGCCATTCCAACGATCAGGCTGAGGACAGTGAGAAGGGGAAAGAAAAACATGGTGGCAACGACCTTGGGAAGAATCAGAAAACCGGCCGAGTTGACCCCCATGATTTCAAGCGCATCGATCTGTTCGGTAATCCTCATGGTGCCCAGCTCTGAGGCAATGCTCGAACCCACTTTGCCGGCCAGTATAAGGGCTACCATGGTGGAAGAGAATTCAAGCAGAAGCATATCCCTAACACCGACCCCGATAAGATAGCGGGGAAGCAGGGGAGATTCTATGTTATAATTGGTCTGTATCGTGATGACAGCGCCCACAAAAACGGAAATAATAACAACGATCCCGATGGAATTGATTCCCTGAAACTCCAGTTCCCGCATTGTTTGCCGGTAATACATCCAGTAGCGTTCCGGCTTTGCAAAAACTTTGGAGATCAGAATATAGTATCTGCCTAAATGATAAAATAATCGCATGGCCATGTAAAAGTAGTAGTTTTTTATGTTATTTTAAATGGTATATTTGTGCGCTCAATACCAAGCCTGTATGGATAAAAATAACTACAGTGTGATTATGGCCGGCGGTGTGGGCAGCAGGTTCTGGCCAATGAGCAGGGCCGCGCGTCCAAAACAATTCCTTGATATTCTTGGTACCGGGCATTCTCTGCTGGAAATCACTTTTGATCGTTTAAGGAAGATCATTCCCGGGGAAAATATCCTGGTTGTAACAAACCGGGATTACGGTACACTCGTACGTGAGCAGTTGCCCGAACTGCCTGAAGAGAACATCCTGCTGGAACCTTCACGAAGGAATACTGCACCCTGCATTGCTTATGCCAGTTACAAGATCAGGGAAAAGAACCCGGAGGCAAGAATGGTTGTTGCCCCTTCTGATCACCTGATCCTGAATGAGGACAAATTCCTGAAAGTGGTGCAGGACGGATTGAAATTTGTTGAAGCAGAACAAGCCCTTCTGACCATCGGGATCCCTCCATCACGCCCGGAAACCGGTTACGGTTACATACAGGCGAATGGTACCGGCAAGGCCGGCAGTGAATACCGGAACCTTATAAAAGTCAAGACATTTACCGAGAAACCGGACCTTAAACTGGCCAGGATCTTCTATGAAAGCGGAGAGTTCTTCTGGAATTCGGGGATATTCTTCTGGTCGGTTGAATCCATCCTGGCCGCCTTTCAGCTGCACCTTCCCGATGTGTATTCCGTTTTCTCAGAAGGAGAGGGGAAATATAACACCCGGGAAGAAGGGGACTTCATCGAGTACGCTTATGCTGAGTGCAAGAACATTTCGATCGACTACGGAATCATGGAAAAGGCGGAAAATGTGTTCGTGATCACATCCGATTTCGGATGGTCGGACCTGGGTACCTGGGGATCCCTTCATGATCAGCTCAAGAAGGACCGGGAAGGGAATGCGGTTATTGGCAAGCGGGTCATGACCTACGACGTAAAAGGCTGCCTGGTTAATGTTCCGCAGGATAAGCTGGTGGTTTTACAGGGACTGGAGGATTATATCATCGTGGAAACCAGCGATGTCCTGCTGATCTACCGCATGGAAGACGAACAGAAAATCCGGAACATTGTCAACGACGTCCGCATCCAGAAAGGAGACACCTTCATCTGACCGTTCCTCCCTTCCCGTGAACGGTTGAAATTTGCAGAAGCCTCCGGGATTATTAGCACACCACTGCATTTTGTGGCAGAATAACCACAAAATAAGACGGCTTAGCTAACAATCCCTTCAACTTATCCATGGCGGCCTTGTATTATGCAAAGGTTCGATTAATATTCCCAGAGGTCGTGTTCGAATTCAAAGAGTTCATATTTAAGGCGTTCTGCTTCAAACATGGCATCAATCCCTTTGGCGTAGTCCGAAACGTTCCGGTTGTCATGTACGTTTGATTCGCGGTAGATCCAGGAACTGAACCTTCGCTGGTTCAGCAGGTCATCAAAAGAAATCCGCTGTGCATCGTTCATGGGATTAAACACCTCCTGTTTGGCAAGGTAATACCTGATTTCAGGATAGTAGACCCAGAACAGGGGCAGCTGGCTGACCTCTCCCGTTTGTATGGTTTCTCCCGTTATGGGGTTCTCAATTTCCCTGAGGGAAACTTTAATCGGGCAGATGCCGATGATCCTGACCTGCATGGTGGAATATCGTCTGTCAAAGAACCATTTTTCCTTGATCATGATCCGGCTTACATCTTCAAGCGAGGTCTGGACTGCAGTTATCTGCATCGTGAAATCCATAATGGTTGAATCAAATACCGGTTCACGTATGGTATCGGCACCGATCTGTTTGAAAATATCCTCAATGCTCATGGGCTGTTCAAACTCGTAGGTAAGCAGGGGCACGTATGCGAAGACCTGGTGTCCCGGCAGTGGATCCTTAAGGATATCCAGAAGGATCTGGGTAAGATTCTTCCGGTCCCCGATCGGCGTCGTCGGATAATACAGTGGCTGGTTCATCTTCTCCCTCAGGTTAAGCATCCTCCAGACGGTTTTTTCATACATGACATCCGATTCCCTGATGAAGGGGTAGGGAACGGGATCCTTCTTGGGGATGTGTTCCTTATCATAAACCTCACGTTTCTCCACCAGGTTTATGGATTGTGCCTTAAGTGCCGGTACTCCGATGATGCTGATGAGAAGAGCACCTGATATAAGAAATCTGATCGTTTTCATACTTATCCTGATTATATCAATTATTTGATCTTAAGTGCCAGTGTGGACAGAGCCCTTGTACTTCCGTCGGGACCAACCGCTTTAATTTCGTTGAAATAGATCCTTGAATTGGCCCTTACCTGTTCACGGATCACCTGCCTTACTTCCGATGTTAAACTGGATCCCTGAACGGGAATAACTTTATCAAATCCCCCGACCACGGCTGTAAATTCATAACTTGTAATGGTATAGCTGACACCACCGAACTTGAACCATTCCGGCATGGTGGCCTTGAGCCCTATTTCCGCAAGGGCATCCGAACGACGTATGTCTCCGGACATTTTACTCGCCAGGGTGGGGAATGGATCGGGGACTTTTTCCACCCTGAAATCCTTGAATCCCATCGAGCGGCTGACGCCGTCCATCATAACATTTACAGATACCCTGGCCGATCCTTCACGGGTTGGCACCACGGTATAACGGGTACCGGAACCGGTCATCCTTCCATTGTTTATGCTTGCCCGTATACTGTTGGCCGGATATCCGGGGACGGATATCTCAACCGGGTTGTCAATGGCCTGGTAAAATACGTTCATTTCCGTTGGCGATACAACAAGAGCCGGTTCCGCAACGATGTAGCTCGAATGGAATGGTTTGTTGGCATAGGAACCATCCATTTGTTTCAGGCTGATTATCCCTCCCCATTTTTTCTCACCAAGAGCTGTGGGTTTGACTTTGTAGATACCTCTCCCGTGTGATATCGGAACGCTTTCATAATCCCTTCCCTCGGTGCCCACCATTTTGTACTGGATCGTCCCGTCGGTTTCATTTATTGTGGAATCGTACTGGCCGACGTAAACAATGGGTTCCTGGGTAGTGTCAAAAGCAGCCAGGAACACACTGGCTTGGTAATCGGTACCCCTTACGATGTGATTGGATCTGGAAATGACGACCGGCTCAATCAGGTTGAATTTAAAGGATCCTGCCTCGATCTGCGTATACAGATAATTCAATGCATCAGATTCGGCGTTCCGGACATCGCTCTGCATTTTGGACATAAGGGTAACGACCCCGACCAGGGGAAGACGATCAAAATGGGTATGCTGCCAGTCATACATCTGCCCGTCCTTTGCTGCACGCGGATCGGTGTTCAGGCTGGATTCGATGGATGCCCGCACGGTCTGATTTTCCTCGGAAACCTCGGAAAGCAGGAATTGGCGATAATCCTCGATGGCAACCCTCAGATCGTTGGCCTTGCCTCCTTCATCCGGTCCGATCATGATTTCAGAGGGTTTATCCTGGTTGTCCTGGGCTTGGATTTTCTCGGTATTGATATCCTCCCCGTTGATTGATTCAGCATCCTCCCCGTCAGCGGCACGGATGATCTCCAGTTTCAGTTCCTGGATGAAGTGATTCAGTTCATCGGCCCTTCTTTTGACTTCGATTGCCTTATTCTGCCACGGTCCGGCCTTGACCGGGTTTTCTGCGGCGGCACGGTCAAATTCCTGGTAGTACACGTCGTTCTTTTTGGTAAAATTCTCGGTGGTCTTAACCAGAGCTTCATCCACCAGCACAAAGGCATCAAGAACTTCCTTGGATACATTCAGGGCAAGCATGGCCATCAGCACCAAATACATCATCCCGATCATTTTTTGTCTCGGGGTTTCCTTTTTACCAGCCATAAGTTAAAGTTTCGGGTTTTTTAACAAATCAGTGCATCTTATTTAACATTCATGGCAGAAAGCATATTGCCATAAATGGTATTCAAATCGGCAAGGTTTTTACTTAGCTGGGACATCTGCTGCTTGTATTTTTCGGTTTCCTCAACGGAGGCCTTGAGGTTTTTCATCATATCCTCAATTCCCCGGTAGACCTGGTCCGATCCCTTCATATGTTCGTTGGTTCCCTTAAGTTGTGCTGCGTAAGCTTCATTCAAGGCCTGAAGGTTTCTGTTCATGGCCTCCAGCTGGGATCCGAATGTTTCATTGCTGCTTGTGATGCTCTTGGCTTTTGCCGCCACTTCCGAATAACTCGCTGCCACTTCGGACCCGCTGCTGGCGATCTTCTCCGCGGCTTTCTGGTAAGACTCCGAGAGGGTATTGGCAGCCGAAGCCAGCTTGCCGGTCGATTCGGTGTAATTCTGTGTGAGTCCCCCGACCCCTTCGGCAGCCTTCTGAACATTTTCGGCGTATTGCCGGGTTGCTACAGAGGCCTGTGAAATATCCACCAGGTTTGCAGCCGTGGCTGAAAGATTATTTAATCCTGTCCCCAGGTTTTTAATCGTTTCCGGCTTTATTTCGGCCTGGTTGAAAAGGTCATCAAATCTTTCCAGGGTTACTCCCCGGCCAGCCAGGGCTTCATCCCGGTATTCATCCAGCTCGTCCGGGTCGGACATGCCGGCCAGTTCGGGATAAACCAGGGTCCAATCAAGCTCTTCGTGCAGTGGCTCGAAGGCTGATAAGAAGAAAACGACAGCTTCCGTTCCCAATCCGATCGATATCATAAGCCCACCTCCGGGAATGTGCTCGAGTTTAAACAAGGCGCCGACAATGACGACAGAAGCACCAATACCGTAAACTTTGGCCATGAAATTTTTCCAGCCGGAACTCGCAGTCAATTCTGTAAGATTCATAGTTTCTCAGGTTTTAATGATTTTCATTTCTAATTATTACCCATGTAGGGACGGATACACCTGAATCCGATGTATGACGTCGAAGTATCCTGGTATTCGTAAGCACGTGTACTTACCTGCAGATAATAGGCAATGTCTTTCCAGGAGCCGCCACGGATCACCTTCCTCTTCATTACATGGTTGTCTTTATCAGTTGCTAAATATTTATAGTCAGGGTTAAGGTCATGCTGGAAAAAATAAGCGGATTCATCGTAGGCGTTTGCACACCATTCCGCGACGTTCCCGGCCATGTCATAGAGATTGAGTTCATTGGGTTCATAGGTCCCGACCGGGGTGGTGGTAATGCCGCCATCAACCGCATAATTCCCTCTCAGGGGCTTGAAGTTAGCCAGGAAGCAGCCTTCCCGGTTCCGGGTATACAATCCGCCCCATGGATACATGGAGTTCTGAAGTCCCCCGCGGGCAGCAAATTCCCATTCGGATTCCAGCGGCAGCCGGTAATCCTGGACGTAGGATTCGCCCTGATTTACAAGAGCGTTATTGAGCAGCTGGGTCCTCCAGATACAGAAGGCATTGGCCTGTTTCCAGGTGATCCCGACCACGGGATAATTATCAAAGGAGGGGTGCCAGAAATACATATTGGCAGCCGGTTCGTTGTACGAATACGTGAAATCCCTTATCCAGCAGAGGGTATCAGGATAGACGTTAACCACATCTTTCAGGATGAAGGATCCGCGGTTCTCGATGGGCTGTTCGTTGCCCTGCGGATCGATGATCGTGCCGGGGTATTCCCCGGGTTCCTGGTCCAGGTCCCCGATGTCTTCCAGGTAGTAATTCTGAAAACGGTTCCTGTTTTTTGCAGCCTGCTGCAGGTCCACCCAGAAATACCTGTAATTCAGTTTGTGCGTATTGATCTCCTTACGACCGAAGAACCTTTCTTCAACGCTGTAATAGAGATTATCAAGTGCCTGCCGGACATCCTCGTTTTCCAGGAGACGTTTGTCCTCCAGCCGGGTTTCCCAGTTGAGCTGATAGGCGCGTCCGAATATATCCTCCTCCAGGTCCGAACCAAAAGCATCGGTAATGATGCGGAAATCTTCTTCCAGTATTTCCCCGAGCAATTCCCTTTTCAGCGAGTCCCTTACCCAGAAAACGAACTGCCTGTATTCGTTGTTGGTGATCTCGGTCTGGTCCATCCAGAAAGCATCAACCGTGATTGTTTTGGTAAAGTGATTCTGGGCAAAGGGCACATCCTGGTCAGACGGACCAACATTATAGGAACCCTGTGGAATGAATTCCATTCCAAAAGGATCCGGTTCAAAGTATTTTTTTCGACCGGGAACTCCCGTAAGCTCTCCAGTGTATATATTCCCACAACTGCTGAAGATTCCTAGTAAAATACCAAATGCAAGTAACTTTTTCATGGCTCTCCGGGTATTTTGTGTCTGTTTATTTATTGCAATGTGTTGATAATTCTGACTTTCAAAGCCTAAAATAAGAAAAAAATCAATAATTCATTTCACTCGATTACAAAAAACGTATGCTCTTGTATTTTTGGGGTGCCTTTTCCAGGCTAAGACTGAAACAATATCCAATCGCGATTTCAATCGATCCGGTACTGTAATTTCCAATATCTGAAGTGATAAAATCATAGGAAAATCCAAACCTCAGGCCGTTGAACAATTCAAGGCCGAAGATCCCTATCACGGCATCGCCGGCTCTATAGGAAACGCCCCCCCAGAACTTTTTATTGTATCTCAGCAGAGCACTGACGTCGAAGGAATTTGAGCGGGCATCAGACCTGAAAACGGCGGATGGGAGGATCTCGAACAGGGGATTTGAAAGCTGGAAACGGTAACCTGCGATTGCGTAGTAATGCCTGGCCAGGTAAGGTTTAGCCGTTTCATAATTGATCTGCGGCTTATTGATATGCCTGGAAGATATCCCGAAATAGAGATTATCAGTATTGTAAAACAATCCGACCCCCATATCAAAGGCGATCTTGCTCTCCTTTTCCTGGGGAATGGAAGGATCCTGGCTGGGCTGCTGGATATCCGACCTGCCGGGGACCTCCGGGACGTACCAGGTAGCTGAAAGCGCCTTGTTGTAAAATCCCAGGTCCACCCCTATGCCCAGGGTCCCTGACCCGATGGAGAGACGATATGCGTAAGTTGCCGAAAGCGCTAGATTATTGTCAAACCCCAGGTTATCACTTAGAATGGACAGTCCCACCCCGCTGCTGATGCCAAACGGTTTCACCGGGGCATTTGCGTTGAAAAAGGAGACGCGGGGATTGCCTTCGAATCCCATCCACTGCTGACGACTGGCCCCGGAGAGACAGATCATGTCGCTGCTCCCCGCATACCCCGGATTAATGGAGGCCAGGTTATACATGTATTGACTGAACAGCGGGTCTTGCTGTGAATAGGATATCATGTTTATCAGACTCAAAATCAATATACCGATGTGTCTGCCCATATGTGCCTGAAAACAAAGAGGTTACAATACTATTTTTGACCCTCTGAGAAAAGGTAAAGTAAATAAAAATATTACTACCAACCAAGCCTTATCAACAAATTTCTGTTAATAACCATGGGCCTTTGACAAGCCTTTATACCCTTATTTCCAAATAAAGTTACGCAGACCAGTAAATATTATTGTGCAGATGGTCTGTTTCCGGCACCCTGGATCATGAACGGCATTAAATGATGCGCTGAATAAGCGGGATGGTAAGCCGGGGAAGCAGACAATGATTGCGGGAAGGGTTAGTTCAGCTTCTGAAAGGCGTTCAGCCAGCGGTCCGGGATCTCCTGGTTGCAGGCTTTCTGGTAATCATTCATGGAACAGGAGATCAGCATGTGCCTTGTTTTGGTCTGGCGGATGACCGGGACTTCAAACCACCAGCGGTCGGTCTCCAGGCTCTTGTAGAATACAATATCATGATCCATCTCGTTGAGGCTGACGATGAATTTCTTGAAGGCATCGGGGGCTGCGTGGGGATTTTCCGCCTTTCTCTGGGACACACCCTCCATGAAATACCAGATGGACTGTGCAGCCAGGTGTGCGGTCTGACCGTCGCGGTCCGAACCGGGCAGTATATTGAACAGGCCGAAGCATTTCATAATGGGACTCAGTCCCGCGTAACGGCTGATCTGGCAAATTTCTTCCCCGGTAAAACCATTCGGCGAAGGATGCGTGCAGCCCGGAGCATCTGCCTGGCGGATGGAATTTACATCTACGCTGGTAAATCCCGAATCGCGGAGGATGGGTTCGACGCGGGACATATCCTGCCTGATATCCCCCAGCCTCAGGGTCTGATGGAAATTATCGTGCAGGAAGTCCACATCCGCCTGGTCGACGAAGTAAGTCTGGTGCCCCAGGTTGGCGTATGAGAACAACAATTCCTTTTTGCGCGACAGGATGGGGATCAGGTAGGATTCCGGCTTGATCTGGTCATCGATAAGTCCCATATCCAGCCTCGAGTCCACCGTGGCGAAACTGAATTTCCGGTCAAGCTTCTCAAAGGCCAGATAAATGCCATAGGTAAGATCCTGGCTGCCACCCAGGAGAACTACGGTCAGTTTCCGTTCCAGAAGTTCCAGCAGGACATCCCGAAGGGCAAAATAGGTATCCTGGACGGAAATGCCGCATTTGAGGTCGCCCAGGTCGATGATCTTCAGTTTGGGATTTACCCGGAAAAGCTGGTAAAGATGGCTGCGTATCAGCGCAGGTGCAGCGGCTGAACCCGGTTGTGACGAGCTGCGGTCCTCAGGCACTCCGATAATAGCCAGGCTGAACTGGTCGAGGTCCCTCACCGGGGTATCCGGGGTATGAATGTAAATGTTCCGGCAGAAAACAGCCTTGTCCGTCAAATGATGATTGGCGGGTTTTTCCAATGCGACCGGGTCGCAGTAATCTCGGATGTTCATTCAGGGGAATTGCTTATTCCTTGTTTTTCTTTGACTTCCTGGCCTTTTCAATGATCTCCATACAGTCCCCGTATTCCAGCTCCTCGGCTTTCCTGCTTTTCGGGATCCTGAAGTTTTCCCTGTCCAGGCTTATGTAAGGTCCCCACCTTCCGTTGAGGATCTGCAGACCGGGATTTTCCTCGAATTTCCGGATCACCTTGTTTTTATCCTGCTCCCTTTTTTTATGGATCAGTTCAACGGCCTTTTCAAGGGTAATGCTCAACGGGTCGTCATCCTTGCCCAGGGAAACGAATTTGTCCGCGTGGCGGACATAGGGACCGAATTTCCCGATGCCGACCGTTACTTCCTGGTCCTCATATTTTCCAATGCTTCTGGGAAGCTTGAACAAAGAAAGGGCTTCTTCCAGGGTAATGCTTTTGATGCTCTGGGTCTTCAGAAGGCTGGCAAATTTCGGTTTCTCGGGTTCACCGGCCTCGCCGATCTGGACCATGGGACCAAAACGGCCGATCTTTACGCTGACCTGCCGTCCCGATTCGGGGTCCATGCCGAGGATCCTTTCTCCCTTCGGGCGCTGGCTGGTCTGGATCGTTTCCTCGACCTGCCGGTGAAACCCGGGATAGAATTTATCGATCATAAGGGTCCACTCGAGTTTTCCATCCGCGATCTTGTCAAATTCCTTCTCGATGCTGGCCGTGAAATTATAATCCAGGATGTTGCTGAAGTATTCAACCAGGAAATCATTCACCAGCGTTCCTATATCGGTGGGAGAGAGCCTGGATTTTTCCTTTCCGAAGACCTCTTTGCGGGTTTCCTGGGTGATCTCCCGGCCGACAAGGCTGCAAACGCAGTAGGTACGTTCCGTTCCCTCATGGTCTCCCCTGACCACATAGCCCCTGTTCTGAATGGTTGAAATGGTGGGGGCATAGGTCGATGGCCGGCCGATGCCGAGTTCCTCCAGTTTTTTAACCAGGCTGGCTTCAGCATAGCGCTGGGGTGCCTTGGTAAAGCGTTCCGTGGCATCCATCCGGAGCAAGTTCAGTGCATCGTCCCTGTTCATCGGGGGCAGCAATCCTTCCGTCCCTTCTTCTGTTTCCTCGTCGGTCGATTCCATGTACACCTTCAGGAATCCGTCGAACCGGATAACCTCACCGGTAGCCACCAGCTGATCAGGCAGGGTGGAGATCCCGATCCGGGCCGTGGTTTTTTCCAGCTGTGCCTCGCTCATCTGGGAGGCAACCGTCCGTTTCCAGATCAGTTCGTAGAGCCTTTGCTCCTGGCGGTTGCCACTCACACCCCTGTTCTGAAGGTAGGTCGGGCGGATGGCTTCGTGGGCTTCCTGGGCTCCCTTGCTTTTGGTCGTGAAATTCCTGGTCTTCGAGTATTCGGGTCCGAATTCCCCGGTGATCAGATCCCGCGCCGCTGCAATGGCGGTCCTGGACAGGTTCACCGAATCGGTCCTCATATAGGTTATCTTCCCGCTTTCATACAGCCGCTGCGCAACGCTCATGGTCTGTGCAACGGAGAACCCCAGTTTCCGGCTGGCTTCCTGCTGCAGGGTGGAAGTGGTGAAGGGTGGAGCGGGGGATTTCTTTACCGGTTTCTTTTCAATGTCCAGGACCCTGAAAGAAGCGCCTTGGCAGGCGGATAAAAATTCCCGGGCCTTTTCACGGTTGCTGATCCTGGAGGGAAACTCTGCCTGGAACCTGTGTTTTTTACCTGATTTTTCCGTGAACTCGAACTGGGCCGTGATGCGGTAGAACGGGACAGATTCGAATGATTCGATCTCCTTTTCCCTTTCCACGATCAGTCGGACCGCAACACTCTGGACACGCCCGGCGGAAAGAGCGGGTTTAATTTTTTTCCAGAGGAGGGGGGAAAGCTCGAAGCCAACCAGCCGGTCAAGGATCCTTCGGGCCTGCTGGGCATTGACAAGGTTGCGGTTGATTTCCCTTGGATTACGGATCGCCTCTTCGATTGCGGTCTTTGTGATCTCGTGAAAGACGATCCTCCGGGTCCTTTCGGGATCCAGTTTCAATACCTCCGAAAGGTGCCATGCGATGGCTTCCCCTTCCCGGTCCTCATCCGAAGCCAGCCAGATGATAGCGGCGTGCCCGGCGGATTTTTTCAGCTCTGCGACCACTTTTTTCTTGTCTTCCGGAATGATGTATTCAGGCGTATAATTATTCTTAAGGTCGATCCCGTAATTATCCTTGGACAGATCCCGGATGTGGCCGAAACTTGATTTTACCGTAAATCCCTTGCCCAGGAAATTGCTGATGGTATTTGCTTTTGCCGGCGACTCAACAATGACTAAATTCTCTTCCATTTCAAATACCCGTAGGATTTGGTTAAAACACCACAAAGTAAAATAAAACGGGTGCGATCTTCAAAATTTTAATTCAAATTATTAGTATTTTAGCCGCAAATTACAGCCTGTATGTCAAATACTCCGCGGCTTTGGAAGAGGTATCTGGTCATTATCTGGGGCATCTATTCCATTCCCATCCTCATGCTTGTGATCCTGTTTATCCTGCTCGCAAACGGGAAACTGGGTTATGTTCCCACGTTCGAGGACCTGGAGAACCCGGAGAACAACCTGGCATCCGAAGTGTATTCGGCCGATTCCGTGCTCCTGGGACCTTTTTACCTGGAAAACCGGACCTACGTGGGCTTCGACGAGCTTTCTCCCAACGTGGTCAATGCCCTTATGGCAATCGAGGACATACGATTCAGGAAGCATTCCGGAGTCGACGTCAGGGGCACAGCCAGGATGATCGTCAAGTCCATCCTCCTGAGGCAGAATGCCGGGGGAGGCAGCACCATTACCCAGCAGCTGGCCAAGAACCTTTACCCGCGCGATTCCACCTATTACCGCTGGGCGGTCAGGCGTTACCTGAAACTCGGTGTTTCCAAGTTCAAGGAATGGAACACTGCGGCCAAGCTGGAAAGAAACTATACCAAGAACGAGATCCTGGTAATGTACCTGAACACTGTCTCATTCGGACACAACACCTATGGCATAAAGACAGCCTGCGACGTGTTTTTCGATACATCCCCGGATTCCATCACCGTGGAGCAGGCCGCCGTGCTGGTGGGACTGCTAAAAGCCCCCACCCGGTATTCCCCGGTGAAAAACCCGGAAAGGTCACTCTTCCGGCGCAACATCGTGCTCAGCCAGATGCTTAAATACGGCTATCTCGACGAAGAGGAATTTGATTCCCTTTCGGTGCTTCCCATCGAACTTAATTACAGGGTTCAGGATCATAATGTGGGACTGGCGACATACCTCCGGCAATACCTTGCCAAGATCATGAGTAAGGATAAGCCGAAGCGGAGCGAATATTTCCTGTTCAGCCAGTATGAGAAGGATTCCATTGAATGGGCGGAAGATCCACTTTTCGGGTGGACTAACAAGAACCGGA
>Ga0307425_1000560_pt1 | contig 23327 bp, 13 predicted proteins | sample SalMarWE160330MG_FD_202152 | JGI IMG/M metagenome (GOLD analysis project Ga0307425, IMG submission 202152) | Salt marsh sediment microbial communities from the Plum Island Ecosystem LTER, Massachusetts, United States - WE1603-30 | ecosystem: Environmental > Aquatic > Marine > Intertidal zone >...
CTTGGGCTGGCTGTGACCTATTCTGCAATTGGGGTAATAACATCTTTAACCGGAGCTGTGTTTGGTGCATTGCTTCAAAATCCAATTGTAATTTTGGCTGTTGTTGCAGTTCTCTTTGTATTATCATTAAGTATGTTCGGTGTATACGAATTTAAACTTCCCGATAAACTGGTAAATAAAGCAGGTGGTGCGAAAGCAGGTTTGTACGGTGCATTCTTCATGGGATTAACAATGGGCATTGTAGCTGCACCTTGTATCGGTCCCTTTGTTCTTGGATTAGTTACTTATGTTGCTACAAAACAGGATCCTTACTTCGGCTTTCTTCTGTTCTTTGTACTAGCTGTCGGTCTTGGAACCCCATATCTTTTTCTAGCAGTTTTCTCAGGCAAAATAAAAAAGATTCCAAGAGCAGGCGAGTGGATGGATGCTGTTAAACATATCTTTGGTTTCATTTTAGTTGGAATGGCACTTTACTTTTTACTTCCATTGCTGCCTGAATCATTCAGGGGTTATGTGCTACCGGTATTTATGATAGGTACTTCAATTTATCTTTTGTTTTTTGAAAAGCTGGCCAACTCAGTAAAAGGATTCAGAATTTTTAAAATTGTATTTTCAATATTGATACTTGCTATTGCTGTTTATACTCTCGTACCTTCCGAAACAAATTCTGTTAACTGGAAACCCTTTACAAAGGATGCTCTTACAGAAATTTCAGGCAAGGGAGTGATTGTTGATTTTTATGCTGACTGGTGTATACCTTGTAAAGAATTAGATGCAGCAACCTTTTCAGATCCCCGAGTTATAGAATTATCGAAAGATTTTGAAACTTACAAAGCTGATATGACAAAGTCACTCTCACCAGAGGTCGAAGCTATAAGAGAACAGTATAATATTATAGGTGTTCCAACAATTTTAATATTGAATTCAAAGGGTGAAGAAAAAGAACGAATTACTGGATTTGTAAATGCAGAGGAATTCTATAAAATTATATCTGAAATAAACTAACATATATTTATTAGTACATTGCTAAATCAGATAGTACTTAGTAAATTTGTTAATAAATAACAATATTTTTGGAAAGATTCGAAGATGTCAGAAACTAAAGAGAAAGAGTTCAGAGTTCTTACAAGTGTAACTGTTAGATTTGCCGGTGATTCCGGAGATGGAATGCAGTTGACCGGAACACAGTTTAGTGATACAACAGCTTTTATCGGGAATGATTTAAATACATTACCAGATTATCCTGCTGAAATAAGAGCACCTGCTGGAACAATTTATGGTGTAAGCGGTTTTCAGTTACATTTCGGCAGCGAAGATGTTAACACGCCCGGCGATTTACCTGATGTTCTTGTAGCAATGAATCCTGCTGCATTGAAAAAGAATTTAAAGGAGCTTCAACGGGGCGGAGTTCTTATCGTAAATTCAGATTCTTTTGATCAGAAAAATCTTAATCTTGCACATTACGAATCAAACCCGCTGCAAGATGATACTTTAAGTGGCTATGAACTACATCAGGTTCCTATCACATCATTAACAGCAAATGCATTAGAAGGATTACCTTTAAGTCCGAAAGAAGTTTCGAGATGTAAGAACTTTTTCGCTCTTGGTTTAATGTACTGGTTGTACGATCGTCCTCTAAAAAATACGGAAGATTGGATTAAAGATAAGTTTAGTAAGAAACCAGAATATATTGAAGCAAACACCAAAGCATTAAAAGCGGGTTACAACTTTGGAGAAATAACCGAAGTATTCACAACCCGTTACAAAGTTGAAGCGGCTAAACTTCCCAAAGGTACTTACAGAAATATTTCTGGTAATGAAGCTACTGCACTTGGATTTCTTACAGCATCTGTTAAGAGTGGATTACCACTTTTTCTTGGATCTTATCCCATTACACCTGCTTCTGAAATTTTGCAGTACTTAAGTTCTTATAAAAGTTTTGGAGTTAAAACTGTCCAGGCAGAAGACGAAATCGCCGGAATTTCTTCTGCGATCGGTGCTTCTTTTACGGGACATCTTGCAATAACAACGACCAGCGGACCCGGTTTAGCACTTAAAACTGAAGCTATCGGTTTGGCAGTGATGACAGAATTACCACTCGTTGTAATAGACGTTCAGAGAGGTGGTCCAAGTACAGGACTTCCAACAAAAACAGAGCAGGCAGATCTTTTACAAGCTGTCTATGGCAGAAATGGGGAAGCTCCTGTTTGTGTTGTTGCAGCGCGTACACCAAGAGATTGTTTTTACATGGCGATAGAAGCATCACGAATTGCACTACAGTATATGACACCTGTGATACTTCTTACAGATGGATATCTAGGAAATGGTTCTGAACCATGGAGAATTCCTCATACAAGCGAAATTCCAGATATCTCGGTAAAATTTCGTACTGATCCAGAAGGATTCTATCCTTATTTACGTGATAAAAATCTAGCGAGACCATGGGCAATTCCAGGCACACCTGGTTTGGAGCACAGAATCGGTGGTTTGGAGAAATCTGATATTTATGGTAATGTTAGCTACGATCCTGAAAATCATGATAAGATGGTAAAACTTAGAACTGAAAAAATTAAAAATATTGCCAATGATATACCAGATTTAAAAGTTGATGGAGATGAAAAGGGAGATTTGCTTGTTCTAGGTTGGGGTAGTACATATGGAAGTATTAAAGATGCAGTTATAAAAGCAAGAAACAGTGGTTTAACATTGTCTCAGGCTCATCTCAGATATGTAAATCCTTTACCAAAAAATACCGAATCTGTCCTGAGGAATTTCAAAAAGATATTAATTCCTGAAATTAATCTTGGCCAACTTGCACGATTAATAAGAAGTGAATATTTGATTCCTGTTGAACAACTTAATTTAGTAAGGGGATTACCGCTAAAAGTTAATGATATTTTAGAAAAGATAACCGTTTTACTCGGAGGTGGAAATGGCAAATAGTGCTGAAGCAACAACAAAAAAATATACTGCAAAAGATTTTACCAGTGATCAGGATGTACGATGGTGTCCGGGGTGCGGAGATTATTCCATCCTGGCTCAAGTTCAAAGGACTTTTCCTGAACTGATTGAAACTAATAAAGAAAAAATAGTCTGGGTTTCCGGAATAGGATGTTCCAGCAGGTTTCCTTACTATATGAATACTTATGGATTTCATGGAATTCACGGACGTGCACCCATAATTGCCTCTGGTGTAAAGATAGCTAATCCGGATTTGTCTGTTTGGGTTGCTACAGGAGATGGTGACCTTCTTAGTATTGGAGGAAATCATTTCATACACGCTTGTAGAAAAAACGTTGATATCAAAGTCATACTTTTTAACAATAGAATTTATGGACTAACCAAAGGTCAGTATTCACCAACATCTGAAAAAGGGAAGGTGACAAAGACTACTCCTTTCGGAAGTGTTGATTACCCATTCAATCCTGCTTCACTTGCTCTTGGTTCTGATGCAACATTCGTCGCCCGTTCAATTGACCGTAACCCAAAGCATATGCAAGAAATGATTAGGAGAGTCGGAAAACATAAAGGTTTAGCTTTGTTAGAAATATTTCAGAACTGCAACATATTTAATGATGGTGCGTTTTCTATTTTAACTGAAAAAGAGACCAAAGAAGATCACGTACTTATTCTTGAGCACGGAAAACCAATGGTGTTTGGAAAAAATCAGGATAAAGGAATTAAGCTTGATGGGCCTCATCCTGTTGTGGTAGATATTTCAAATGGCAAATATTCTAAAGATGATTTATGGGTACACGATGAATTTGCCGATACTCCTATTCATGCGATGATTCTTGCACATATGGACGAAAGACCAGGATTTCCAACTCCAATCGGAGTCTTTAGACAATATTTTAAAGAGACGTATGATGGAGGAATTAAATCCCAGATTGAAAATGTTATTGCAAAGAAGGGAAAAGGTGATTTAGAAAAAATATTATTCAGTGGAAACACCTGGGAAGTAAATTAATATTACATCAACTTAAAGTCTTTTCGGAAGGGGGCTTATCAAAAAGCCCCTTTTATTATTAATGATTGATTTTCAAAAGTTAGCAGATATAATTAAAGCGAATAATACCTTTCTCATCACCACTCATGTCAATCCTGATGCTGATGCAATTGGTTCTGAAGTTGCATTTTATAAGATGCTGAATATTTTAGGTAAGAAGTCTAAGATTATTAACCATAGTGCAACACCATATAATCTTAAATTCCTTGACACTGAAAATATCATTGAAAAATTTGACGAAGTTTTGCATACGAACTTATTTAATTCTTCAGACATACTCGTTGCTTTGGATTTTAACAGAAGTGAAAGATTAGTGAGTATGCAAAAAGCATTTTTAGAATCAAAACAGTTAAAAATTTGTATTGATCACCATCTTGATCCGGAAGACTTTGTTGACAATCAATTTATAGGAATTGATTATGCTGCTACCGGACATATTCTCTATGAGTTTGTTAAAAAGACAAACATTGTAGATATAAATATAGATATTGCAATTCCTCTTTATGCAGCAATAATGACAGACACGGGATCATTCCGGTTTGAACGGACTACCGCAAGCATTCATCGAATCATTGCTAACCTTCTCGAAAAAGGCGTTAATCCCACAGAAATTTACGATTTACTTTATGATGAAAGTAAATTAAGCAAGATTAAACTACTTGGAAGATGTTTGAGCTCACTCAGTCTAATAGCTGATAATAAAGTAGGTTATATGGTTTTAACTCAGCAAGATTTTAATAATATAAATGCTATTGAGAGTGACACTGAAAATTTTGTCAACTTCATATTGTCAGTCGAAAATGTTCAATTAGGAATGCTATTCATAGAGTTAAAACACGGGTTTAAAGTTAGCTTCAGGTCAAAAGGACAAATTCCTGTTAATGAGTTAGCTGGTGAATTCGGAGGGGGAGGTCATTTAAATGCTGCGGGAGCAAGGTTCAAAGATTCAGAAATGAATTCTATGATTCCAAAGATCTTAGAAAAAGCAGAAAATTATTATAACAAATACTCGGAAGGTTAAAATGTTCAGATTAAGCTTTAAATCAGGTAGTAAAAAAATATCGTTTAATCCATATTCAACAGCGGTTTCTTATTTAGTTGATGATAAGAACCTTAAAACTAGTTTGCAGTTGCTCGAAAAGAAATTCAAGATAAAGTTATCTGAACTTCAGAAAAAAAATATTCTTGCAAAAAAGAATAAACAGATCCTTATCTCGAATTCAAAAGGTAAACCTGATAACATAATTATACACAAGTTTAAATTTGATGAAAAATTCACAGTTGACTATTTCCGTAACCATCTTGCTGGAATAATAAAAGATATTAAAAATGATGAGATACAATCGTTGCACATTTTTTTACCTGAACATTCCCTAGTAAAAAAATATTTTGATGATGAGGAATATTATTACCGTTCTTTTCTTGAGGGTGTATCATTGGGGAACTATAACTTTGATAAGTATAAAAAAGAGAAAGAAAAAATTCGAGGTCTATCAATATTAATCTATGCTGAAAATGAAAACACAATAAAATCTGCTATTGAAAAAAACAAAATCCTTATGGAAGGAATATTCTTCACAAAAGATCTTCAGAATGAACCAGGCTCTTCGTTAAGACCATTTGAACTGGCTGACAGAATAAAAGAGACGCTTAACAAATCAGGTTTGAAGGTTACAGTATTTGATGAAAAAGAAATTAAAAAAAGAAATATGGGCGGACTACTTGCAGTCGGAAAGGGTAGCAGTGCTAAACCTAGATTTATTATCATTGAACATAAACCTAAATCAGCAAATAAAACTTCAAAGAAAATTGCATTGGTTGGAAAGGGAGTGACATTTGATTCTGGAGGTTATTGTGTAAAACCTCCTCAAGGAATGCTTGAAATGAAAGCAGATATGTCCGGAGCAGCAGTTGTAGCAGGAATAATGCTTGCTGCATCAAAAGCGAATTTTCCTTTTGAAATATTAGGAGTTATTCCTGCAGCCGAAAATATGATAAATGGTGAAGCAATGCGACCGGGCGATATAGTTACAACTGCTTCCGGGAAAACAATAGAAGTTGGACACACTGACGCTGAAGGAAGAATGATCCTTGCCGATGCGCTGGATTATGCTTCCAAACAAAAGCCTGATGAAATAATTGACTTTGCAACTTTGACCGGTGCTTGTGTCGTTGCGCTCGGGTTAAATGTGGCGGGTCTTTTTACAAAAAATGATAAAATGGCAGAGGCACTTTATAAAATCGGAATAAAAACTTATGAAAGAGTCTGGCGGCTACCAATGTGGGATGAATATCATAAAGCCAACGAAAGCAAGATCGCAGATGTTAACAATGATGGCGGACGATGGGGTGGGGCAATTACAGCAGCAAAGTTTTTGGAAAACTTTGTCGATAAAAAAATTCCCTGGGTGCATCTCGATATTGCCGGACCAGCAATCGATAATGATTTGACTAATTATAATAAAACTTATATGACTGGCTTTGGTGTAAGATTAATGGTTGAGTATTTATCGGGATTGGATTCTGAAAATTAATCCTGATAATTCTTCAGGATTTAATTGAGATTTTTCCATCCTTAATCTCGTAAAGCATATCAGCGAGCTTAACCAAGCTCGAGTTATGAGTAACTATTACAAATGTCATCCCTAGATTTGTTTTAAGGTCAAGAATTAATTTGTGTATCTCTTCGCTATTTACTGAATCCAGGTTACCGGTAGGTTCATCCGCAAAAATTATTTTAGGATTATTTGCCAAAGCACGTGCAACTGCAACACGCTGCTGTTCACCTCCGGATAATTCTGCTGGCTTGTGGTCCAATCTTTCAGTTAATCCGACGGTCTGTAGCAGATCTTTGCTTTTAACTTTAGCCTGATTATAAGTAGTGCCATTTATCATCTGTGGAATAATGACATTTTCAATCGCTGTAAATTCTGGAAGCAAATGATGGAATTGAAATACGAAGCCAACATTTTTATTTCTGAATTTTGCCAGCTTATCATCTGAAAATTTAAAGATATCTTTTTCATCAAAAAATACTTCACCCGAATCCGGTCGGTCCAATCCACCAAGAAGATGCAGAAGTGTACTTTTACCAGCACCAGAAGCACCAACAATAATTGTAATCTTTCCAGCTATGATTTCAATAGATATACCTTTTAATACTTCAAGCCTAATCTTTTTGGTCGTTTGAAAAGATTTAAAGACGTTACTTGCATTCAGGATTATTTCATTCATCGAATTTTTATTATTCATTCTTAATTGTTAATTATTTTACTCCCACTTTATCGCACTTATTGGGTTAACTTTTGCTGCTCTCTTCGCCGGATACAAGGAAGCCAGAAATGAAAGTAGCATAGAAGCACCGCTAATAAAAAAGAAATCGGAAATTCTTATTTCAATTGGTAACGAATCGATTTTATATTGTGTCGGATCCAATGGATAAATGTTATAATGAATTTGAGCGTAACAGACAAGATAACCAAGTATAACACCAAGCAAAGTTCCCAATATTCCAATTAGCAGTCCTTCAAACATAAATATTTTAAGTACGGAATTTTCTGTTGCTCCCATTGATCGCAAAATACCGATATCTCTTCTTTTTTCAATTACAGACATTGAGAGAGAGCCGAGAATATTAAAAGTAGCCACAGCAATTATTAATGAAAGGATTATGTAGGCTGTCCATCTTTCAACTTGCATAACAGAATAGAGTTCCTGATGAAAATCATACCAGGTGTTGACGCTATAATTATTTGGGCTAAGTTGGGTTAGCAGCAGTTTCTTAAATTTATCTGAATCATTTATATTATTTAACCTTATATCATATCCCTGGAAATTATTTTTATATCCAAATAAGTACTGCGCGTCCTTGATATTGCAGAAAATGTAGCCTTCATCATACTCATTATTTTTTGAACTGAAAATTCCTCCAATTGTAATTTTCTTTGAGAGGGGAAGTGACAGCTGAGTTAGGGATTGCTCAATATTAGTGGGTGATATTAGCAGCAATGTATCCCCGACTAGAGTCTGAAGCCTGTCGGCTAATTGCAAACCGATTACAACTTTTGGTGATTTAGGATCGAAAAATTTATCGTCACCATAAATTATATTTTCATCGAGCTTGTAAACCTTCTTAACGCCTTCTTCGTCAATTCCTTTAAGATTTATTACTTGAGTGATTCCTTTATTGTATGCCAGAACTTTGCCCTCAATAAATGGAGAGTATGATTTAATGTCTTGTTGATTATTTAACAACTGCTCCAGATTTTTAATATTTTTTTCTCCCTCGTTTGATATAGCTGTTATTCGCACATGTGGATCAAGATTCATTAGGTAATCAGTAACTAAACTTCCGAAACCATTAAAGACTGATAAAACAACAATCAGAGCTGCAACACCAACTGTAATTCCGGCAATCGAAATAAATGAGATAATAGTGATGAAATTAATCTTGTGCTTGGAAACCAAATACCGTTTTGCAATGAAAGATTCAAAAATCATCAGCTGAACCTCAAAGCATTTACTGGCTTTATTCTCGATGCGATGTAACTCGGAATCAATGAAACCACAATACAAAGTAGAAATGTTATTGTCGCAATCATTAAAAATGTATCAACAGTAATAAGAAATGGTACCCTGGACATAAAATAAACTGAAGAGGGAAGAGTTATAATATTAAACTGAATCTGGATGTACATTAAAAGATAACCAAGAATGCATCCACATATTATTCCAGCTAATCCTAAAATTGTTCCCTGAATAAGAAAGATACTCACAATTTGTTTCCTTTTAGAACCAAGTGATTTTAGTACGCCCACAGCATTTGTTTTTTCAAGAACAATCATCAATAAAGTTCCAACAATGTTGAAAACTGCTACAAGTATTATTAAAGCTAATACTATTGGAATAGGTTTTTTCTGTAATTCAATCCATGTAAAAATATTTCTATGTATTTGATAAATAGATCTGACAGCATGAGGATAACGAAGACTTTTAGCTAAAAATGTGGTCAAGCTGTCAATTTTAGAAATGTTGCCAAGCTGTATGTTATAACCTGTAATATTATCACCGATATCATATAACTTCTGAGCTGATTTTAACGAGATGTAAGCATAAGTATCATCGTATTCAGTCATTCCACTTTCGAAGATTCCATTAACAGTAAATTTTTCTATGTTTGGCAGATTTTCAGGTGAAGGAATCTGGTTATTCCTGAGAGCAAACACAGTAATCTTGTCTCCAACTTTTATAAAAAGTTTTTCCGCAAGCTTTTTACCGATAATAACCCCATCGTCGGTCAAAACAAATTTTCCTTCAACTAAATTCTTTACAAGAGAAGGTTTTTTGTTTGTTGGATCAATGCCAATTAAATTAATTCCTTCCTTTTTCTTTTTATAACTCACAATTACAAGCTTAGATGCAAATGGAGTAATGGTCGGTTTAAATGGATCTAATTCCTTTTGCAAAAAGGGTAGTGTCTGATGATAATCCGGCAGTGTATTTCGATATGAAGTTATTTTTATGTGAGAATCAAAGTCAATTATCTTATTAGTGATAGTCTGCTCGAAACCTTTAAGCACGCTTATTGCAATAATTAAGGTTGCAACACCCAAAGCAATTCCAATTATTGAGATAAAGGAAATAAGACTAATGAACCGGGAATCTTTCCTTGAAAGTATAAAATTCTTTGCAATAAGCCAGGAAAAGTGCATAGATTAATTAAGAGAGTATTAATTTTTAATACAATTTACTTAAGAATGAAAAGATGTGAAAATCATTATTATCTGCTTTTAGACTTTAAGTCAATCAAACGGTGATGTTAGTGCAGAAATTACTTTTTTTTTCAGTATTCGATAGATATATTTGTTTTTCAATTTTTAAAATACTTATTATCAGGTAATAAGTATTATTTTTGTTCTGTAAATACAGAAAACGGGGCGTAGCGTAGTCCGGTTATCGCGCCTGCTTTGGGAGCAGGAGGTCGCAGGTTCGAATCCTGCCGCCCCGACAATACTTTGAATCGTTCTTCAATAATTGCTTAGAGCGCCCGTAGCTCAATCGGATAGAGCATCAGCCTTCTAAGCTGAGGGTTAGTGGTTCGAGTCCACTCGGGCGTACGATCTTATGGTGAGCGTAGCTCAGTTGGTTAGAGCACCAGGTTGTGGCCCTGGGGGTCGTGGGTTCAATTCCCATCGCTCACCCAAAATATAAAAATTGTTCATTCTTAATTCTGAATTTTTCATTATAAAGGCCCCATCGTCTAATGGTTAGGACCTCGCCCTTTCACGGCGGTAATAGGGGTTCGAATCCCCTTGGGGTCACGAAAATAAGCCTCATATATTTTTGAGGCTTTTTTATGTACATTAAATTTATATTAACCTGCTTCCAGAAATTTGTTTTTTAGAAAAGGATTTAATGAATAATCCCTCAGTTTATGCACTATGGAAAGTCCTAAATTGAAAGTATTTTTTCAATTATTTTATACAGATTTAAATATTTTGCGAAATACTAAATGTTGAAAAACTATCTACTTATTCTTGTTACTGTTTTTACACAATTTTTCTTTTCTCCATTTATCAAAGCTCAAGGCTATTTCAATCCAAATATTGGTGATGCACTTAGGCTTTCTATTAGTGGACAAATTTATGATGCGCGCTCTTTAAGCATGGGTAATGCTCATTCAGTTTTAAACGATACTTATTCAGCTGCTTTACTAAATCCTGCAACTTTAGGTTTAGCCAGGAGATTAACAGTTAATACATCAATTGGATTTAATCTGTATAATAATGATGCGACATTTCTTAATGAAACATTTCCAGGTAAAAAAACCGAAACTGCACTCACTCAAGCAGGAATCGTAATTCCCCTTGCAAGTGATACTTCCACTAATAATTTTGTTATTTCGATAGGTTATAACAGGTCTACAGATTTCAGCAGAATTTTAGAGTTTTCAGGTTTTAATTCAACTAGTACATCGCTGATACAGGATTTGACTTCACTTAACAGCTACATTCCACGACAGCTGCTTCTTAGTTATTCTCAATACGATCCTGGTACCAACGAGTATCTTGGAGACCGAACAATTTTCAATGGTAATCTTCACCAGGAAGGCTACGTGCTTGAAGAGGGTGGGATTAATTTTTGGTCATTCGGAGCCGCCTATGAATACGAACATAATATTTTTTTCGGAATAAGTTTTAATTACAACGTTGGAAATTATTTAAGCAATAAAGAATTTACGGAAAGCAATACGATGGGATTCTATCCCGATTCTTTAAGGACTATTCCAAATAATCCTTTGACGGCAGGATTTCAATCATTCTATATTGATAATATTAATGAATGGGTATTCAACGGCTATGATGTGAGAATTGGTGTACTTTATAAATTATCTGCTATTTTATCGGCTGGTGTTACTTTTAAAACCCCATCTTTCACTTCAGTATCTGATCAGAATTACATCAAAGGAGAAAGTGAATTTTCTTCGTCGAATACAGTTCAATTAGATACTTTGATTGAAAATAAATTTACAGTTCAATCACCTTTTGAAATTACATTGGCTGCGGCTGCTGACTTTTGGTTGATGACCATCTCCGCGGAAGCAACATATATAGATTATACCCAAATGAAATTTTCCAATGGCTTTGATATTTCTCAAAGAACTGAACTCAATAAACAAATAATGGATACTTACTCTCAAATTTTTAACTTACAGGCTGGTGCAGAATTCAGGCTACCATTTACCGGATTGAGTGCAAGAGTTGGAGCTATGTATAATCCTTATCCGATAGCAAATGCACCTAAGGAGTTCGATCGCAAATATCTTACTACAGGATTAGGAATAAAATCAGGTGAAGGTTCTATAGAATTTAATGTAGCATATGTATACGGTTTCTGGGATGAGCTTAGTAACGATTATGGTACAAGCGTTCAGCAAGTTTATCAAAAAATTGTCAGTCAGAATATTGTAGCAAGTTTGACCTTAAGATTATAACTAAGTAAATAAATGATATTGCTTATAGCCTCAATTGAATTATTGGGGCTTTTTTATTATTTGTTGTTAATTGGTAATTGATATTATGCAATTCGTTTGCTAACTTTGAAAAAAAAATGGAGGTACATAATGAAACCTCTTGTAAATTCTGCTTGTTTAATAATTTTCTTTTCTCTGATTTCCTCTTTCAGCTATGGGCAAGTGTTTAATTTAGAAGACTACTTGCAATTTGTGCAGGAACATCAGAATATGACCACTGAAGAACTATTGGAGATGCACCCTGCCGGAGTTTTTGTTGATAAAGTCAATCTCAACCCGGAATCAGTTCTTTATTTCGATTCAATTGCAACAAAGTATAATCTTACCGATTACGAAAAATCGTTAATAGCTGATCACGGTTTTATGGTGACAGAAAGATTAGCCGAAGAATCGTTTGGAGAGATATTACTTGATATTCACCACAATGATCTTCCCGTCTTTGTTTCAACAGATGCAATATTGTATGCTTTCCACTCTTCATATGATCGCATACTACGAGATGTTGAGCTTGGTTTCCTGATTGATAAAGTATCAGCATTACTCACAACACTTAGATCTCAAATACCTCAGCTTGCAGCTCAATATAACTCACAGCCACAGATGGTGCCGATGCTTAGAGATGTTGATGTTTATTTTACTGTAGCTGCAAAACTTATCGGACAAAACACTTCACCTTATTACCCTGAAAATGCGGGCAAGATAAACCATTTAATTGATAAAGTAATGACAGCCGAAGGCTTCGAAACTGACACAATCTTTTCTTCAAACTGTATTAGTTATGATTGGAGCCAGTTCAAACCAAGAGGACATTATGATTCCGATTTGTTTCCGGAATTGAGAGACTATTTCAGGACTATGATGTGGCTTGGAAGAATCGAGATTTATCTTATAGCTCCACCATTAGGTGATCCGTTTTGTGACCCTCAAACTTTTGAAGACATCCAACGACAGTGCATTGATGCTTTATTAGTAAGTGAACTTTTTGACCTGGCATCAGCAGTCCCTGCTTATGAAGAAATTGAAAATGTAATAAAATTCTTTGTTGGGGACCAGGATAATGTAACTCTTCCTAATATGTATTACCTGAGGGATGCTGTCAACATTACCTCGGCATCTAACTTGCTTGATTCTCTAAAAGTTGTAGAATTTCAGGACACTCTTGCAAATCAGTCGTTTGCTTACCAGTTGATTCAAAGCCAGATACTTAAAGGGGCTCTGGTTCCATCTGATAGCCTGGTTCCTGCTTCTGCTTTTCTACTTTACGGACAAAGATATGTTGATGATTCTTATGTTACTGCACAAGTTGTCTACGACAGGATAAGATATAATAACCAGGTCATCTGCAGACTTTTTCCATCAACTCTTGATCCGATGTTTGCGTTGGGAAATGACGCCGCAGCTCAGTTGCTTATACCGGAACTTAATGAATATTACTATTCAACCAACCTTGCAGTGTTAAGATATCTTTTCGATGCTTATACTCCGGAATATTGGAACTCAACTTTTTACAGGCAATGGCTTAATGCAATAAGAACTATGAATCCACCTTTAGACAGAAGCGGCTTCCCTCCTTTTATGACTACGGCGGCATTCTGGCAGGAGAAACTGAACACGCAGCTTTCATCCTGGACAGAATTGCGTCACGATAATCTATTGTATGCGAAGCAATCTTATACAGGTGTTCCTATATGTTCTTACCCATATAGTTATGTTGAACCTTTCCCAGAATTGTACGAGGTAATGATTGACATTGGCTCTGCAGGTTATAATTATTTCCAGAACTTTAATTTTTTAGATCCGGCTGTTAAGACTGCCATGCTTGATTATTTTTCTTCGCTTCAGAGTACAAGTGATACGTTAAGAATAATTTCTGAGAAAGAGCTGAATGATGAACCTCTCACTCTTGAAGAAACGGACTTTCTTAAGAATATGATGTTTGAAGTTCAAAACTATGGTGGTGGAACTGACTACGATGGATGGTATCCAAAACTTATCTACGATGATGAGGCTTATCAATATGAAAAATTAATGGGGAAAGATTATATCGTCGCAGACATTCATACAACTCCCGCTGATTGCGGTGGAGGAATGATGGGGTGGGTTAAACACGTTGGAACTGGTCCGGTCGATGTTGGGGTTTTTATTGCAAAAATACCCGGTGGTGAAGAATGTGCTTTTATCGGACCAGTACTTAGCTATCACGATTACACAACTGAAGACTGGTTAAGGTTAACAGATGACGAATGGGCTTCAACATATTTGCAGTCTTCTACAAGACCCGATTGGGTTAATATTTATCTTGCAGATAGTTCAGGTGAATCAAGAGGGAGTGGACCATCATTGATAACATCGGTGGAAATTGATGTAAACAAGATAATCCCGCAATCTCAAATATTACTTAATAATTATCCGAACCCGTTTAATCCTTATACAATTATTTCTTTCTCAATTCCATATGATATGACTAACTCACAAGTTGAATTGAATATCTATGATATAAATGGAAGCTTGATAAAAACGCTCATCAAAGAAAATTTACCTGCTGGAAACTACTTGACAAGGTGGGATGGTGACAATTCATCAGGAAACAAAGTTAGCAGCGGAGTCTACATTTATTCAATAAGAGTAGGGGATAGAGCAGTGAATAAGAAGATGACACTTCTAAAGTAACCAAATTTTAATAATTTTATCTTGAATTAGCCCCGAATAAAATCGGGGCTTTGTTATTTTATCTCACCTTTAAACTTAACAAACACTTAACCCTACCTTAACAATTTCTTAACATACGAACTTTAAGTTCTCTCTGTCGAAAGGAAATATTTATTCACTAAAAGAGAGAGAGAAAAGAAATGGATTCATTTCCTACAACTTCAGTTTACGAGATAGGGCGCATAAGAGAGAAAAACAAAAATTTAATGAAGATTTTTTACATCGCAATTATGATCAATTTGATACTGTTTTTATCATCTACAATTGCACAGGAAAACGGTTCTGTTTTTGGAAAAGTTACAGATGCTTCAACAAATGAAGAACTTATTGGCGCAAATATTTTCCTGGATGGCACAACAATAGGAGCCGCAACTGATATAGAAGGAAACTATTACATTAAAAATATACCTGCAGGAGAATATAATCTTATTGCCTCCATGATCGGTTATTCTAAACTGACCGTTACTAAACTGGAAATAAAACCGGGTGACAATAAAAAACTTGATATTTCTTTAACTTCTGAGGCTCTCCAAACCGAAGAGGTTGTTGTAACTGCAGAAGCTTTGAAGAATACAGAAGTATCGGTTTTAAAAATTCAGAAAAATTCAGCAAACATCGTTGATGGCGTGAGTTCTGAATTAATTTCAAAAAATAATAGTTCAGATGGTACCGATGTTCTTAAAAGGATGACTGGTGTTACTATTTCAGAAGGTAAATATGCTTATGTAAGGGGAGTCGGTGACCGATATAATAATACGTTGCTAAATGGTGCCAGCCTTCCTAGTACCGACCCTGAAAAGAAAAGTTTTTCGTATGATATTATTCCTGCGGGAATGATTGAAAATATAATTACGGCAAAAACATTTACACCTGATAAACCGGGCGACTTTACGGGTGGGTTAGTCCAGATAAATACTGTAGAATTTCCAAACAAGTTTACACTTTCTTTTAATGCTACATCGGGTTTCAATTCAAATTCAACCTTTAAGTCTTTTACGACTTACAGTGGAGGCAAGACAGATTTTCTAGGCTTTGATGATGGAACGAGAAATAAACCTGGGACAATTACGGAAACACGCGTTGTCAGAGGTAATTATACAGACGCCGAATTACAAAATATAGGATTGTCTTTTAAGAATAACTGGAATACAAACACAACAAAAGCCCCAATTAATGGAAGTTTAAAATTAATGGTAGGTGACAAATATGAACTTGGTGATGATCTATTCGGTTATATAGCCTCCTTGGATTATTCAAACAGCAATACTATTTCTAACAGACAAAAGAATTTTTATGATTTTGCCGGTGCCCGGTATCTGTATTCGGGTGTAAGCAATATAAATAGTGTGATGACAAGTGGAATGCTTAATCTTAGCTATAAGTTTGCAGGAAGTAATAAAATCAGCTTTAAAAATATTCTGAATCAGAATTCAGATGATGAAACAACAAATTATAAAGGGGACTATCGCTACGCTAATCAGTATAGAGATATTACTTCTTTAGACTTTGTTTCAAGAACTCTTCAATCTCATCAACTCGTAGGCGAGCACTTTTTAAATCTTATGAGCGGACTCACCTGGGATTGGGGTGTAAGTTATTCCAGGTCATTAAGAAACGAACCTGATGCAAGGCGATATGTATACGCCAGAGATATCGATATCCCAACTGAAGCTCTGCGCTTTAAACTTGATCAGTCTCTTACAACTAGATTTTACGGTGAATTAGAAGATAATGATTACAATTACACAACCAATTTTAACCTGAAACCATTTGTTGATCCTCAGCTTCCTAAATTTTCATTCGGTGTTCTTTATAATAAAAAAGACAGGACATTTGACGCTAGAATTTTTGGATTTAAAAATAATACTGGTGGAAATTACTCTGTCAAAGATAGTATACTTCAACTCTCTGTAGACCAAATTTTTCAACCTGAAAATATTAATCCCCAGTTTATTTCTATTCTTGAAATTACCAAACCATCAGATAGCTACACATCGTTTCAAAAAATTGCAGCAGGTTACCTTATGTTCGATTCAAACATTCTTAATTCCTTCCGTTTGGTTGCTGGTGCAAGATATGAATATTCAGAACAGAATATGAACACTTATTCAATTACAGATGAATCTATAATTGTACATGACTATTATCGGGATTGGTTGCCAAGTGTTAATCTTACTTACTTATTAAACGAGGATATTAATATAAGGTTTGCATACAGCCGAACATTAGCCAGACCGGAATTCAGGGAAAAAGCGCCATTCCAATACTTCGATTTTTTAGCTAACGAACTTGTGCAGGGAAATCCTGGTTTGACCAGAGCATTAATAACAAATTATGATGTGAGGTTCGAGCTTTTCCCCGGTGCCGGAGAACTAGTTGCACTCAGCTTTTTCTACAAGAAATTTGTAAATCCCATTGAGTTAATCCTGATAGCTTCATCCAGCAATGAACCAATTCGCTCTTTCGAAAATGCAAAGAGTGCAAAAAACGTTGGAGTTGAACTAGAATTAAGAAAAAATCTTGCGTTTATCGGATCAGCCTTTAACAACTTTTCTTTAGTAACTAATATCGCGTTTATTAATTCCAAGATTCAACTTGAAGATAATGGCGGAGGCAGTTCATTTCAGGAGACAGATAGACCATTACAAGGTCAGGCTCCATATATTTTTAACATTGGTCTTTACTATGACAATTTTGAATCTGGTTTGAATGCAACAATTACATATAACAGGGTTGGTGCAAGAATTTCAAAGGTGGGGTATGCTGATCTTGGTGATATAGTTGAACAGCCTGCAGATCTGATTGATCTTAGTGTATCGAAAAGATTCTTCGAAAAATTCACACTAAAATTGAGTGCAATGGATATACTTAATCAGAATAAGGACTTTATACAAAGAACACAAGATGGTGATAAAATTGCGGAATCCTATAATAATGGAAGAACAATAAAACTTGGCATTAACTATCAATTATAATAATCAATAACTAATAAGGAGAAAGATGAAAAAAACATTGCTTACACTAATCGTCTCATTGATTTGGCTAGGTACTAATTTAGCTCAATATGAGATTCTTGAGGGTAACATAACATCTAACATGACTTTGATGAACACACATCCATACATGTTACGAGGTTTCGTAAGAGTTCAGGCACCTGCAGTTCTTACTATTCAGGCAGGAACTTTTATAGTTGGTGAAAACACAACTCAAGGTTCTTTAATAATTGAACCTGGTGCAAAAATTATGGCTATGGGTACTGAAAACGCACCTATAGTATTTACAAGTGAATTTGCTGTTGGTTCGGGCACACCACAATACGGTGATTGGGGTGGAGTTATTCTTCTGGGAAATGCCGTAATAAATGTTCCCGGTGGAACTGCATCGATTGAAGGTCCAGGCGATACTTATGGTGGGACTGATGATAACGATAACAGCGGAGAAATGCATTATGTAAGAATTGAATGGGCAGGGATCGCCTTTTCTCCAAATAACGAAATCAATGGACTTACATTTGGCGGAGTCGGCAGGGGAACACAGATTGATCACATCTGTGTAAGTTATGCAAATGATGATTCTTATGAATGGTTTGGTGGAACTGTTCAGTGCAAATATTTAATTGCATACAGGGGATTGGATGACGATTTTGATACTGACTTTGGATTTCGCGGTAAGCTTCAATTTTTAGTTGGATTAAGGGATCCAAGTGTTGCTGACGTAGTTTCCGGGTCAAATGGTTTTGAATCGGATAATGATGGTTCAGGTTCATTAAATGTGCCTCTTACTACTCCTACCTGGTGGAACGTTACTTTAGCTGGTCCACTTGCAACAACCGGAACACCAATAAGCCCTGATTTCAAAAGAGGGATGCACTTAAGAAGATCCTCAAGAAACAGGGTATCAAATGCACTTATTATGGGTTGGCCAACCGGAATCAGACTTGACGGTGTACATACCATTGAAGGAGCAATGGCAGATTCAATGTGGGTAAGAAACAGCATCATTTCGGGCTGGACTGTTGTAGATTTAGATACAGTAAGTTCCGGAGGATTGAATTTTGATGTACACTCCTGGTTTACAAATAATGGTGGAAGGACATACGCAACTAATGCAGAAGTTATGTTAACTGATGCGTTTAATTTAGATAATCCAAACTTTTTACCAATGGGTGGATCACCAGCGTTAACTGGAGCAGCTACTCCTCCAAGTGATGGTTTCTTCGATCCTTCGGGTACGTATTTAGGTGCATTTAAAGACGTAGATTGGACAGCAAATTGGACTAATTGGTCAGCAAGAAATTACGTCCTATCTGTTGACGAAAAAGGATTGTCTGGTATCCCGACTTCATTTAATATAAGTCAGAATTATCCAAATCCATTTAACCCTAGTACAAAGATTAACTATTCTGTAAAAGAAGCTTCCAATGTAAAAATAATCGTATACGATGTACTTGGAAGAGCAGTTGAAACTCTTGTAGATGGTTTTAAACCTGCAGGAAATTATGAGCTTACTTTTAATGCAGAAAATTTACCGAGCGGATTATACCTCTATACTTTTGAATCCGGCTCTACAAAAATTACGAAGAAGATGACCTTGCTTAAGTAATGATTTTCTCTCTCTCGCTCTCTCCTTCGACTAAGGGCGCTGCTAATTGTAGCGCCTTTTTTATTTTTAGATATGTAACTAGATTTAAATTGTGAAAAATATTCTGATAAAAATACTTCTTTTAATTCTTCTTATTTCATCAATTGCAGTTTCTCAGGTTCAGAAAAGCTTATCACCAATTGAATTAAATTCATCTGCTGCTTCGATAGAAAATCATCTTAAGGTTCTCGCAAGCGATATTTTTGAGGGTAGGGGAACAGGTACGACCGGCGGAGATCTTGCAGCAAAATATATTGCCCTTGAATATTCAAAATACGGATTAAAAGCTGTAGGCAATGAAACTTCTTATTATCAGAATATTCCTATGCACGGAAGTAATCCATTACCTTCTTCTGAACTTAAAATCTATTCTGGAGATAAAGATACTACACTTCGTCTTGAAAAAGATTATCTTCTATATAAATCCGGACAACAAACATTCACCCCAGTTCCACTGCAATTGATATTTGTTGGATATGGCATTATTGCTCCTGAGTTTGATTATAATGATTATCAGTCAGTCGATGTTGAGGGCAAGATTGTTGTTTTCTTACAAGGCGAACCTGAATCTGATAATCCGGAATTTTTTAACGGTGACGTTCCGACTGTTTACAGTTATGCTTCTTCAAAACAGAGAATAGCTATATCAAGGGGTGCTGCCGGAAGTATTCTCATACCAGAGAGTTCTAAATTAAACTGGGCTAAGCAAGTAAGTGATTTTGCTTTCGAAGATGTTAATCTGGCTTATTCAGCATCAAACAATCTCAGCATATTAATTAATACTGAAGCAGCAAAAGTTCTTTTTAAAGATTCAGATTATTCATTTGAAAAAATCCTTGAAATGAAAAAAGAGAAAAAATTAATAAGCTTTCCGCTTAAGACCGAATTGACTTTTAAAGGGGAGTATACTCAAAGAGATTTTCTATCTCAGAATATTGCTGGAATGGTGGGAGGCAGCGATACCGACTTGAAAGACTCCTATGTTATCATTTCTGCTCATTACGACCATCTGGGAATAGGACCGGCAGTAAATGGAGATTCTATCTATAATGGTGCATTGGACAATGCGATTGGGGTTTCCGTTCTTCTTGAACTTGCAAAATCTTTTTCTCAATTGAGTACTCCTCCAAAAAGGTCTATAATATTTCTTGCACTAACAGGTGAAGAAAAAGGATTGTTGGGTTCTTCATATTACACCGATAATCCTATAGTCCCGCTCTATAAAACTGTTGCCAATATTAATATCGATGGCATCGCCTTTTTCAGGGACTTTGAATCGATTGTCGGAATAGGCTCCGAATATTCTACTCTTGAGACTTTTTTAATTGAAACAGCCACTCAAATGGGTTTAACAGCCGAAAATGTTCCGCCTGAGTTTAACCAAACCGCGGCCTTCAATCAATCTGACCAGGTGAGTTTTGCGACTGCTGGTATTCCTTCAATTTTAGTTTTGGAAGGATTAAAAAATAAAAATATGAACAGGGAAGAAGTATTAAATGCTTTCATAGATTACATGGTTAACCGTTATCATTCTCCACAAGATGATTTGAACCAGAATATAGATTATGTTGCTGCAGCGCAGCATGCTAAAGTTTTATTTGATCTTGCACATAATATTGCAAATTCCAAAGAGTCCCCTGAATGGAAATCAGGTTCACCATACATTAATGAAAGATTGAGATCTATAGCTGAAAAGAAATGATTTCAAGTTAACTACTTCATTACATTCGTTTTTATACAATTAATTCGTGTATAGTTCATAAAAAATAGCCTACTTGCTAAAGTTTCATCCTCTCAAAAATTTAACATTTTCTTAACATTGCGATATAATCCACGAAGATTGCTTACTGTATATTTCATTAATCAAATCTTAAAATTTAACAATTGGAGAGAGGTTATGTTTAAACAAAAATATCTTTATATACTCGTTTCGTTTCTGATAATCACACCCTTATTATTCTTAGGCTGCAAGAAGAAAGAAGGTGGTGAAGAAAAAACAACTATTTCTATCAAAGGTTCTGATACGATGGTTAACCTTGCACAGAAGTGGGCTGAGGTTTATATGCAGAAAAATCCCAATGTTTCAATTCAGGTTACAGGAGGCGGTTCAGGGACAGGTATTGCTGCTCTGTTAAATGGAACTACTGATTTAGCTGATGCTTCAAGAGAAATGAAGCAGGATGAATTTGAAACTGCAAAACAAAAAGGAATTACTCCGGTAGTCTATGATGTGGCACTTGATGGTATAGCTGTAATTGTTCATCCTGAAAATAAAATTGATAACCTTACTATAAAACAGCTAAGCGAAATATTCAGTGGAAAGATTACTAACTGGAAACAGCTTGGTGGGTCTGATATGGCTATCACACTGTATGGCAGAGAGAACAGCAGTGGTACTTATGAATTCTTTAAAGAACACGTTTTAGGTAAAGATGAATCAGGTAAGCAAAACGATTATTCTCCTGCAACACAGGTTCTTCAGGGAACAGCAGCTCTTGGAGAAGCAGTTGCCCGGGACGTTAAAGGAATTGGTTATGGTGGAGTTGGTTACTTTGCAGAGAGAAATGATGTAAAAATATTACACATAAAGAAGGATGCTGACTCACCCGCAATTTCTCCGTCTGATAACGGAAAAGTAAATTACGAAGCTATCTGGAATGGTAATTATTCAATCTCCAGGTACTTATACTGTTATACTAACGGCAACGCAACTGGCGAGCTAAAAAATTATATTGATTTTGTCCTTTCACCTGAGGGACAAAAAATAGTAGAGTCGATGGAATATATCCCACTACCTACAAAAAGATAAATTTTAATTTGAAGCTTCCTGTTTGAGAGAGCAGGAAGCTTTTTTATAAATAAATACACAAGTCAAAAAAAAGAGAGAGAAATGAAGAAAATACTTCCTATTGGATTGTTGTGTCTGCTAATGATAACCCCTTACTTTGCACAAGAAAATAGCGGGGGAAAATTTTCCGGGTATATGTTCGGAGATTACTTCTACAACGCGTTAAGAGATTCCACAATCGATAACTTAAGCAATACTGCGCTCAATGGAACAAAAGATTTGCAAGGTTTTGACTTTAGGAGAATTTATTTTACATACGATTATAAAATATCAAATCAGTTTAGTACCAGATTCAGGTTAGATGCTCATACTTTAGTGGGAACGCAAAGTAGCCTTTTCGTAACTTATATCAGGGATGCTTACTTAAATTGGAAAAATATTTTTAGTGGAAGTGATTTTATTTTTGGTATTCAACCCAACCCAACGTACCAGATATCTGAAGAGTTTTGGAATTACAGATCACTTGAAAAAACGATTATGGATTTAAGGGGTATAGCCGCTTCCAGAGATTTTGGAGCCGCGCTTAAGGGTAAAATCAATTCTTCCGGTACAATAAAATACTGGCTGATGTATGGTAATGGAAGTTCTTTAGAAACAGAAGGCGACAAATTTAAACGGGCATACGCACTTATAGAATTACAGCCGACTGAAGAATGGATTTTAACTCTTTATAGTGATTACCAGTTTAGACCTCAAAAAGAATATACTCAGGTTGAACAGAGTTTTAACCATGATGCTTTAACTTCTGCTTTATTTTTAGGTTATCAAAATAATAAAAACTTTAGAGTGGGAATTGAGCCCTTTTTAAGAGTGAATTACAACGATTTGATAAATTCCGAAGCGGAAGCATATAATATCAAAAACCGGAATGAATTGGGCGTATCACTGTTTGGATGGTTGAAATTTACAGAATCACTTGTCGGAATTGGCAGATACGATTATTATGATCCCAACATATCCAGTGATTATAAAGGAGATTCAAGAAACTATTTTCTTTTAGGACTAAGCTTTATTCTTCACGAAAAAGTAACCATTACTCCTAACTTGCAGTTAGAAACTTTTGAAAAACCAGTCAACGGTGTTTCAAT
>Ga0307425_1000561_pt1 | contig 23322 bp, 20 predicted proteins | sample SalMarWE160330MG_FD_202152 | JGI IMG/M metagenome (GOLD analysis project Ga0307425, IMG submission 202152) | Salt marsh sediment microbial communities from the Plum Island Ecosystem LTER, Massachusetts, United States - WE1603-30 | ecosystem: Environmental > Aquatic > Marine > Intertidal zone >...
GGTGCAGGTAATAGCAGGAGAGGTTTCATCTCCTACCTCGATTGAGCATGAAGTTTTTTCATCACAGGACCTGGAAAACGGCTGGCGCTTGGCCTGCCAGACCTATCCAAGGAGCGATTGTAGATTGATTGTCCCGAAGGAGACCCTGGCTGGACCCCAGCGGCTCCAAGTGGAAGGCCTCGACATCAAAGTAGACATCAAGGCGCCTGTCCGGGCCTATGATGTTGAACTACAACCTTCTTCCTTGTCCAACTCCAGGGCCGATTGCGAGAGCTTGCTTGAAGAAATCAGGAGAGCTGGCAACGGGGCCTGCAAATTCATTGATATTGAAGTAATCCGGCATCTTTCGACAGAGTTGCGTACATGGAACTGGCGTTGCCGTGCACATGTCCGCGACAGAGAAGTCGTTGCCATAAGCCCTTCCGGCACAAGGGAGCTGGGCATGGCCGTGGACCTTGGGTCAACCAAAATAGCCGGTTATCTGGTCGATCTGAGGAGCGGTCGGACCTTGGCCGCAAAAGGGATTGTAAATCCCCAAATCAGTTATGGCGCAGACATTATTAGCCGTATTAATTATGCCATTACATCCCCGGGAGGCCAGGGTGATTTGCAAGAGGCCGTGCTGGGATCAATTAATGGCCTGATCGCGGATTTATGCGCTGAGGTGGGATCAGAAACCAGAGAGATTGTGGAGGCCGTGATTGTTGGGAATACTGCAATGCACCACCTGTTGCTCGGCCTGCCCGTCCAACAACTGGTCCGGTCCCCCTTTCTACCTGCTGTCAGCGGGGAGCTGAACGTAAAGGCCCGCGACGTAGGGCTGGAGATAGCTCCCGGGGCCTATGTCCACATCCCCCCTAATATAGCCGGGTTTGTGGGAGCTGATCATGTTGCAATGTTGATCGCGACATCCCATGAGTGGGAGCATGAAAATGTTATTGCGCTTGACATAGGTACAAATACAGAAATTTCACTGATTGCCGATGGAAAGATATATGCCATATCTTGTGCCTCTGGACCTGCATTCGAAGGCTACCATATAAAGGATGGACTAAGGGCCACAGAGGGTGCCATAGAAAAGATAGATATTTCAGACAATGTCTTGCATTATCAGACCATTGGCGAGAAGCCGCCTACTGGAATCTGTGGTTCCGGTATCCTGGACGCAGTGGCCCAGCTCTACCTATCGGGGGTCCTTGATAGAAATGGAAAAATGAAGCTCGATTCTCATCCGCGGGTCCGCAGAAACGGAGGCCAGACCGAATTCGTGGTGGTTGCGGAAGAGGAGCGGAATGGTCTACCTGCTATTAGTATTACACAAAGGGATGTGAGAGAGATTCAACTTGCAAAGGCAGCCATTCATGCGGGTATATACCTGCTTTTTGATAAAAAGGGGATGTCTGAAAAAGATATTGACAAGATTATTATAGCCGGTGCCTTTGGCACCTACATCGATATCTCAAACTCTATTACAATCGGTATGCTTCCCTCTATGCCTCTGGACAAATTTTACCAGGTTGGTAATGCGGCGGGCATTGGCGCAAAGCTTGCTTTGGTATCAACGAGTAAACGCGTCGAGGCCCGTCAGATGATGTCCCGCGTTAGGTATATTGAACTGGCAAGCCTTGCTGGTTTTTCAAGGGTCTTTATTGAATCCTGCTATCTTGAGCCCTATAGAATTAGTTTAGAATAGGGTCAAGGGTGGGGGATGTTTTGTGACAAAAATTATGGAAGGTAAGAGATCATGGAAACGACTATTATTAGTAGAGGCAAGAAGGTAGTTATAGGCGATGAGAGGCCTACCGTGCTAATAGGCGAGCGAATCAACCCATCGGGCAAGAAGAGGTTGTCAGAGGCACTTAAACAGGGTGACCTAGACATTGTCCGCAGGGAGGCGATTGCCCAGGTCGAGTCGGGGGCAGATATAATTGATGTGAATGTTGGAACTTTCGGAGTTGATGAGGTAAACTTGCTCCCCAAGGTGGTAAAACTGGTAATGGAGACGGTAGGCATTCCGGTTTGTATTGACAGCTCAGATCCCATGGCGATTGAAAAGGCCATTGAGATATATGAGGGCAAACCCCTAATTAACTCTGTGACTGGTGAAGAAAAGTCTATGACCCGGATTCTTCCCCTTGTAAGAAAACACAAGACAGCAGTAATTGGGTTGTTGCAGGATGACAAGGGGATCCCCGGTAGTGTCGAGGGGCGGTTAGATATTGCCCGCAATATTATTGAAAGGGCCGAATCGATTTCAATCCCTCGTGAAGATGTCATTATTGACTGTCTTGCTATAGCAGTGGGAGCGGATCCAGAGGCAGCCCTGGTAAGCCTGGAGACCATAAAAGGTGTGAAGGCGAAATTGGGAGTGAATGTAACCCTTGGGGCCAGCAACGTGTCTTTTGGTATGCCGGACCGGGAATTGATAAATAATGCCTTCGTGGCCACTTCTATACTGGCCGGCGCGACATGCCTTATAGTTGATGTGACCAGGGTCGGCCCCACGGTTTTGGCGACTGATCTGTTGATAGGACGCGATAAATACGCGAGGAGATATATTGGGGCCTATAGAAAAAGGTCGGGCTAGGTGGGTCTAAGATCCAATTTCACTGTTAGTACATGATAATTTGGAGGTTAGGGCATGGCTGAAAAAAAGACGATCCTTATTGTTGATGATGATCCCGATTTTGCTACAGCAATTCAGACGATCCTGAAAAGCGCGGGTTATGATGTGGATGTCGCGGGCAATGTAGGCGATGGCCTGGAGGCTCTCGAAAAAAAGAGGCCGAATTTGGTACTACTGGACGTGATGATGGAAAACTATGATGACGGTTTTAATATGTGTTATGATCTGAAACACGATGACCGTTATAAAGATATCCCGGTTATCATAATAACGGCCGTGACCGAGGTGACGGGCCTTAAGTTTAACCCTGAGACAGATGGTGAATACCTCGAGGCCGAGGAGTATCTTCAAAAACCAATTAGTCCGGATGTGCTTTTGAATAAGGTCGCAAAATTTATTTGAGAAAAGGTAACACGTCATTGCTGTTCAAGGGCACAGGACATTACTTCAGCAACCCAAAATGCTGTCCAATAAAAACCCTTTTTGGACAAGAGTGATCTTGAAGTAGGCTAAACAGTTACGAGCAGAGATGAGATTGGAGGAATGAATGTTAAGTGAAAGACCACGTATCTTGATCATAGATGATGAAGAGGTGATACGGGATTCATGTGATCAGGCGTTGAAGAGAGAGGGATATATTGTAAAAGGTGCAGAAAATGGGGATACCGGCATAAAATTATTTAGTGAATTCCATCCGGACCTTGTACTCATTGATTTAAAGATGCCCGGCAGGAGTGGGATAGATGTCTTGGGGGAGATCCAGGATATAGATCCAAATGTGATAAGGATCGTGATCACGGGCTACGCCACTGTCTCTTCCGCAGTAGAGGCTATGAAGAGGGGCGCATATGATTTCATACCAAAGCCTTTTACCCCTGAGGAAATTCGTCTCATCATTTCGCGGGGACTGGAAAGGAGGCGTCTGCTCCTGGAGAGTGAGGCCTTGAGGATTGAGCAAGAGAGAATAAGAAGGAATATGATATCACTAGTGTCCCATGAGTTGCGGGCCCCACTTGCCGCCACAGTGCAATATCTGGAAGTCATTCTTGGTGGTATGGCCGGCGACATATCTCCAGAGGCCAAAGAGATAATGGGCCGCTGCAATATAAGACTTCAAGAGATGCTGGAGTTGTTCAGCAGATGGCTCAGCCTTGCAACTTTTGATGCGGAGGAGATGGCAGGGCACTTTAAAGATGTCAATCTATATGATGTGGCAGAGGAGTCTATTCAGGTCCTAAGACCATTAGCTGATGAAAAGGGTGTTGACCTTGTACTTGATGCCCCTGAGGATTTGGCCTTGATTAAGGGGGGCAAGGGGTCACTAGGAGAGATCATTAACAATTTGATTAGTAATTCCATCAAGTATAATCGACCTGGAGGCTGGGTAAAGGTAATACTGTCAGAGCAGGGTGAAGAGGTTTTTGTTGAGGTCAAAGATAATGGGTTGGGCATCAATGACGAACATCTTGCAAGGATCTTCGAGGAGTTTTATCGTGTTGATGGTCGGAGAAATGCCCCTATAAAGGGCTCCGGGCTGGGCCTATCTATTGTGAAGAAGCTGGTAGATGCGCATGGTGCCATCATTAGTGTGGAGAGCACTTTTGGCGAAGGAACAACATTTAAGATCAGCTTCCCCAAAATCTTTCGGCCTGAGGTAAGACTTTAGGTGTTTGAAAATGCCAACCGAATGCCGATGTCTTTTCTTCGTTCCAGGTTTCCCGGGCTGGTCATTTCTAGGGAGTTACGGACGTGGGAATCCCACCCCCTCCACTGTTCTTCCCGTTCCTTCAGAACGGGAAGCCAGGGGGTCCCCCATCCGTAACTCCTGAAATGACGGCGCCCTCCCGACAGTCATTCATAAAAGACATCGGCATTCGCCTGAAATAGAACGATTTATTTTGAAAAGGGCTAAACTGTTTCGGCCTGAGAAGTCAGGTTGAGTTAGCATAAGAGAGGGCAGACATGGAGCGGACGATGAAAAAAGAGGAAGGTGTTGATCTTGTTTTTAGGCCTAATATGGCCAGTATTGAGAGGATTCTCCCTCAGATAGACAATCATAGAATTTTTCAGTTGAAGTTTGTCGATGAAGATGTGGCAAAGGCCTTTTCACATGCCCCCGGCCAGTTCATTGAAGTAACTGTGCCGGGTGTTGGTGAGGCGCCGATATCGATTTCATCACCGCCCACTAGGCCGGGAATTATCGAGATTTGTGTTCGAAAGGCCGGTTTGGTGACAAGCGCCCTGTTTGAACTGCATAAAGGCGATCTCATTGCCTTAAGAGGGCCCTTTGGAAGGGGGTTTCCTCTTGATTCTTTCAGGGGCCAGGATCTCTTGCTGGTTGCCGGTGGATTGGGTATGGCCCCGTTGCGATCTCTCTTATATTCCATCCTTGATGACCGGGGGAATTATGGTGATCTGGTCTTGATGTATGGTGCCAGAAACCCTGATGATGTGCTCTTCAAATATGAGCTGCTTGGCCTGATGAACAGGACGGACATAAAGTACCTTTTGAGTGTTGATGTGGATGAAGAGGGTATCTGGAGGCAGTATATCGGGGTGGTGACCGGTCTGTTTGAAAAGGTTGAGTTAGATCCCGAGGCCACCTTCTGTGCCCTGTGTGGACCACCCATAATGTACCGATTTGTAGTCAAAGAATTGCTGAATAGAAATATTCCGACGGAGCGAATATTTGTATCTTTGGAAAGGATGATGAAATGCGGGATTGGGAAATGCGGCCACTGTGCAATCGGTGAATACTATTGTTGCACGGATGGACCGGTCTTCGGGTATTCAGAAGTGAGGCATATCAAGGAGGCAATCTGATGTCCAATACATTGGTCGTGTGTCCATTTTGTGGTTGTGGCTGCAGTTTCTACATTGAAGAGAAGGACGGGAAGGCCGTCAGTGTCACACCGAGTCGGGAGCACCCTGTAAGTGAGGGATCGCTTTGTATAAAGGGGTGGAGGGCCAATGAATTCATAAACAGGCCGGAAAGGCTAAGGTCCCCAAAGATCCGGGTGGGAGGTATTGTCAGAGAGGCCACATGGAACGACGCGTTTGATCTCGTATCGGAGAAATTGCGCACCATCAAGGAGGAATATGGTAGTGATTCCCTGGCATTCTTGTCATCGGCCAAGGTGAGCAATGAAGACAATTATGTGTTTATGAAAATGGCAAGGGCGGCCTTTAAGACCAACAACATTGACCACTGTGCCCGTCTTTGACACTCTTCAACAGTGGCCGGGCTGGCCGCTTCCTTCGGTAGTGGTGCCATGACAAATTCAATCCAGGAGTTTAAGGAGGCAGAGGTCTTTTTCGTTATCGGTTCAAATACCATGGAACAACACCCGCTGATTGCATCCAAGATTATCCAGACGGTTACACAGAAGGATGCCAAGCTTATTGTTGCTGACCCCCGCAGGATCAGACTGGCAGGATTGGCTACTCTACACCTGGCGCATCGGATTGGAACGGATGTGCCCCTATTAAACGGCCTGATGCATATTATTCTGCAAGAGGGGTGGGAGGATAAGGAATTCATCAAAGAGAGGACAGAAAATTTTGAGGGGCTAAAGACCGTTGTTGCCGAGTATACCCCAGATAGGGTTTCTGAGATAACCGGAATTGATAAAGATTCTTTGCACAAGGCGGCGCGAATATATGCCAGTGCAAAGAGGGCCATGATTATCTATGCCATGGGTATAACGCAACATATAAGCGGCACGGACAATGTTAAATCCTGCGCCAACCTGGCAATGCTTACCGGGCACGTTGGGTTCCCTTCCACTGGCGTGAATCCGCTTAGGGGACAGAATAATGTTCAAGGGGCGTGTGATATGGGTGCCCTCCCAAATGTGTATTCAGGGTACCAGCCGGTTACAGATTCGAATGTGCGAGAGAAATTTGAGAAAGAGTGGGGCGTGACTGGCCTTAGCAACAAGGCTGGGCTGACTGTTACGGAGATGATTGATGCGGCAGAAAGTGGCAAGATCAAGGCCCTTTATGTCATGGGAGAGAACCCGCTTGTCAGTGAGCCGGATGTGCGACATGCTGCCAGGGCATTGAGGAAGATCGATTTCCTTGTGGTTCAGGATATCTTTCAGACAGAAACTGCCGACCTTGCCCATGTGATCTTACCCGCCGTAAGTTTTGCCGAAGAGATGGGAACATTCACGAACACAGAGAGGCGGGTCCAGCTTTCCGGTCAGGCACTAAGGCCCCTTGAAGGGACTTTGCCGGACTGGAAGATTATATGTGAGATATCTTCGAGGGCCGGCTACCCAATGAAATACAGCAGCCCGAAAGAAATCTTGGAAGAGATAAACAGGGTGACCCCCTCTTACGGAGGAATTACATATGACCGCCTCAAGGATTCTTGGGGATTATTCTGGCCGTGCCCTGATGCCGATCATCCGGGGACCCCTTTTTTGCACAAAGATAGATTCAGTCGCGGGCTTGGTCTTTTTGAGCCCAGGGAGTATATCCCACCCGCCGAACCTGTTGATGAAGAGTATCCATTTATCCTAACGACTGGAAGGGTTGCCCCCCAGTTTCACACAGGGACCATGAGCAGAAAGATTCCCGTCCTTGAAAGGGAGGCCCCTAAGGCGGTATTGGAAATAAATCCCAAGGACGCCAGACGATTGAAAGTGAGAGAGGGGAGCATGGTAGCTGTAGAGTCCAGGCGAGGTGAGGTCCACCTGCCCGTGATGATAACGCCAAACATCCAGGAAGGTGTCGTTTTCAGCACCTTTCATTACCCGGAGCATAATGTTAATGAGTTGACCATCGGCGCCCTTGACCCTGTGGCCAAGATACCGGAATTCAAGAGTTGTGCTGTCAGCATCAGGAGGATCTAATGAAGAGGATAAAAAAAGATCGTATCCTTCCCTTCCTCAAGGAGATGAACAAGACACAGAAGGTGTTTAGCCCGCAGGTATCGGATAATAAGGACTTGATGTTTATTCCTCTGGGAGATGGCACCTATGATGAGAATATTGGCAAAACGACTATTTCCCCAAAGATCGTCCTGTTTCCCCAGACTGAAGAGATAATCTCGTTCAGGGGTAATAGTATTTCAAAGATAACTGATTCTTCTAAGACGTTACTGTTTGGGGTAAGACCGTGTGAAGTGAAGGCCATACAGTTCACAGACAGATTCATGACCCGGGATGGATTGACAGATCCAAATTATATGTCAAGAAGGGAAGGAATGACCATAATTGCCGTTGCCTGCCATGAACCTCCAAGTGACACATGTTTCTGTATTGATGCGGGCAGGATGCCTTATCTGGAAAATGGATATGATGTCCAGTTATTTGATTCTGGTGCGTACTATATAGCAATTCCAGGCAGCGATCGCGGAGAAAAAATACTTGAGGATAAGAATTTTGAGGCGGCGTCTCGGGAGGATGAAGTGGGCGTGGAGGGTTTAAAGGACGGGGCACTCCGTTCACAAAAAAATAAACCAGGGGTAAAAGACGCCATTAAAAGAATGGCAGAGGATAGGGTTGATGAGGCCTTCTGGGAGAGGTTGGCCGACAGGTGCATAAATTGTGGTGGTTGCGTGTATGTATGCCCGACATGCACGTGTTTCAATGTGTATGATGTACCTTCTAGAGATGGATATATAAGGTGCCGCAGTTGGGATGCCTGTTTGCACGCAGGTTTTACAAGAGAGACCAGCGGGCACAATCCCAGGCCCACTCAAGGTGCAAGATTGGCCAGAAGACATGAACATAAGCTCAAGTTTGATGTTATCAATTTTGGTGAGTCCGGGTGCGTGGGGTGTGGCAGGTGTTCTGATGCCTGTCCCGTTGGACTCGGAGCCATAGAGATTATCAAGGAGGTGAACAGAGTGTAGATTGCGTCAAATAACTACTCAACCACTGAACGAAGTCTGCAAATATAAATACAATAACATAGGAGGTTGATATGAGTGAACAGGGCAAAAAAGTACTGATAATTGACGACGATCCTGATTTTGTGAGCAGTACGGGGATTGTATTGAAGTCCGCAGGATATGAGGTTGTTGAGGCATTTAGTGGAAAAGAGGGCCTTGAAAAATCCAAATCCGATAAACCCGACCTCTATATTATAGATTTGATGATGGAGACCTATAGCGAAGGTTCAAATGTGGTCAAGGCGTTAACTGAGGATGAGGAGACCAAGGATAAGCCTAAGATTATGATTACCTCTGTTGATCTTAAAGGTCCCTTCGATTCCTATCCGCAAGATGAGTGGCTGCCATGTGATTTCTTGCTCCAGAAGCCTGTCTCACCAAATGATCTTTTGAAATATGTGGAAAGGGCATTGGCAGGCTGACAGAGATTCCAGAGAGGTTATGCCATGATGGAAGATGAACAAAAGCGCCTGTATGCCATTTTTGAGGCCATGGAAGATGGCATCTATGTTAGCAAAGATGATTACACCGTGCAGTTTATGAACAATTCCATGGTTCAAGACTTTGGGCAGGGTGTAGGGAAACTCTGCTATCAGTTGATTAATGGCAGAGATGAGATATGCCCCTGGTGCAAGTCGAAGAGCGTATTCGAGGGGGAGACAGTCCATTGGGAGAAGCATATCCGAGGGACGGGTAAGACCTATGATGTTATTGATCTGCCCTTGAAAAACTCAGACGGTACCATATCAAAGTTGAGCATATGCAGAGACATAACACAAAGGAAAAGGAGCGAAAAAAGGCTCAAGGCCTCGGAAGAAGATTATAAAAGGTTATTTCAGCATGTCGGCTGTGGCGTGTACGTTAGCAGCAAGGAAGGGAAATTCTTAGACGCAAACCAGGCCCTCCTGGACATGCTGGGTTATAAGAACCTGGAGGAGTTTCTGGGAATTGATATAACGAGGGATCTTTATCTGAGGCCCGAGGATCGCCAGAAATTCCAGAACATGATTGAAAGAGACGGAAAAGTAATTGATTATGAAGTTGATTTTAAACTCAAAAATGGGGAGCCCATACCTGTCTTGCTCACCAGCCATGTGCGTTATGATTTGCAGGGAAAGGTCCTGGGCTATGAGGGTATCATCGTTGATCAATCTCAAAGGAAGCGGATGGAGCAGGACCTCAGGAAGGCAGAAGAGTTTCTCAAGAATATTATCAATAGTTCCCTCAATCCCATTGTGGTCGCTGATATGAAAGGGGTGGTCCTTTTGATGAACGAGAGTGCCAGAAAATTGGGCGGCTATGGAGGAGAGTTGCCCGTGGGAGAGGTCCTTGCGGAAGATTTTTACCCTCCAGGGGTGGCCAAGGGCATCATGAAGAAATTGCGGAGTCCCGACTTTGGCGGAATAGGCAAACTGGAACCGATAGAAATGATGATCATGACCTCCCCTGGTGAAGAGATCCCCATGGAGATGACGGCGTCTATTATATATCAGGATGGCAAAGAGGTTGCCACAATGGCCATCTTTCAAGACTTGAGGCCAAAGATAGAGGCGGAAAAAAGACTGGAAAAGGCCAGGGTGCAACTTATTCAGTCCGAAAAACTGGCCTCCATTGGAAGGTTGGCCGCAGGGGTTGCCCACGAAATCAACAATCCGCTTGGTGGAATCGTGATGTACAGCCACCTCGCCTTGGAGGACTTATCAGACGATACCTCTGCCTATGGGAATTTGCAAAAAGTGGTCATTCAGGCCGAGCGATGTAAAAAGATTGTTAAGGGATTACTGGATTTCTCAAGGCAGCATGAACCTAAAATCGAGGCCGTAGATGCCAATGAAATCATAGAAGGGGTCTTTTCCCTGCTTGAGTCCCAGGCACTGTTCCATAATATCGAGATTATCAAGGCCCTTGATGCTAATTTGCCACCCATAATGGGGGACAAGTCACAACTCCAGCAGGTATTCATTAACCTTACCCTGAATGCCGCGGAGGCAATGGGAGACGGTGGAGAGTTGAACGTAGGCTCCTCTCACAGGGGTGACTTTGTGGAGATTAGGTTTGCCGACAATGGTTGCGGGATCCCTCCGGAAAATGTGGAGAAGATATTTGAGCCTTTTTTTACCACTAAATCTGCCAAGAGTGGGACCGGCCTGGGTCTGTCCCTCAGTCACGGGATTATCACCACGCACAAAGGGACTATAACTGTTGAAAGCAAGATTAATGAAGGCACTACCTTTACCATCAGGTTGCCCATAAGCAAGAAATAATTTTCCATCCATCATAAAGTCCCGCCGTCATACTCCAGACCCCCGATCCCGGATCCCTATGAACAGTTACGGATAAACAGTAGACATTCGCCTTGACGAAGCCATGAAGGCTCTGGTAATTCTTCGCTATGAATGTCCTTGATTTGACGATTATCTCTTTGATGTTTTTGCTTGTTCTTCGTGGCATTTTTCGTGGGTTTTTCAGGGAGATAGCCTCCATAGCAGGCATAATTTTAGGCATATCCCTCGCCGGTCTATACCAGTCACAGATGACAGAGTGCCTTAGGCGATATCTACCATCCGGTAGATTTCTTCCTCTTTTAAGTTTTGCAGTGATCTTTATTATTGTTTTCATCTTGTGTAATCTTTCGGGCTGGGGCGCGAAGGAAATATTGAAAAAGGCCTTTCTAGGTTGGGCCGACAGGGTCCTGGGGGCCGGCCTCGCTCTCATAAAGGGGATCATTATCATTTACCTGGGAGTGATATTGCTCACCTTTTTCTTGCCCTCAAAGACCCCACTTATTGCCGGATCAAGATTGGCCCCCTGGATTGTCTCTTCCTATCAGTGCATGGAGGACCTATTGTCCCCTGGTACTTACGAGAAGTGGAAAAAAAGGCTTGTTGGGAAGAAAAAAGGTGTCGAAAAAATTGTCTCGGAAAAAATCCATGTCCTTACCAAATAAGGTTGATTTCAAAAGATTGTCCGATGGAATTGCCGCCCTTGTCGAGCTAGTGGTTCGTCTCAGGGGCCCAGAGGGTTGCCCCTGGGACGCCAAACAGACAGATTCCTCCATAAAGATATATCTCCTTGAGGAGGCATATGAGGTCTTGGATGCCATCGAGAGTTCGTCATCCAGAGATGTGTGCATGGAATTGGGTGATCTGCTATTCCACATCATATTTTTAGCACACCTGGCTTCGGAGAGAAACGAGTTTGATTTTGTTGATGTCGTGGAAAAGATAAGAGAAAAGATGATCCACAGGCATCCCCACGTTTTCGGAGAGACAAGCGTGAATAGTGCAAAGGAGGTAGCCCGGAATTGGGTCAAGATAAAGAAGGCGGAGAAGGAGGCCAAAGAAGAGGGCACGTCGCCTTTCTTGGAGAGTGTGCCGGTGAATCTGCCGGCCCTTTTGAGGGCCCACCGGTTAAGTGAGAGGGCATCAAAGGTGGATTTTGACTGGCCTAATCCCGGTAAGGTTTGGGAGAAGGTTCAGGAAGAAGTTGGGGAATTGGGGACGGCAATTGCCAAGGCGGACGGAGAAGAGATTGCCGAGGAGATGGGGGACCTCCTGTTTAGTCTGGTCAATCTGGCCAGGCACTGGGGATTCAATGCAGAGGACCTATTAAGGAACGCAAATAAGAAGTTTTTGGAACGTTTCAAAATGATGGAAACGGAACTGAATGCCTCCGAAGTCGAGCTGGAGGATGCAACCCCAGAGCAAATGAACCAGGCCTGGGAAAAGGTCAAGAGCTAGGAGAGTGCCCCCAGTGCGACAGGAGTAGCTTCAGACGGTACATGAGTCGGCGTTTGCTTGATGCCTACATTACTGTAGGCAAGATACTCCTTACACTGATCCTTATGGGGGCATTTTTCTTCGCAGATCGTGACACTTAGGCGAGGCGTGTTTCTCTTTTTGTGACATATGATATAATTGGTCATACGGAATCTCCCAAGTCAATATATTTAATTATAATACAATTATTATCTTTATAATATAGGTTTTATTACATGTCAACAAATTATTGTTAATATTTGACGCCTTCGTAAAAAGTCAAAAACGGGTCACTCCCGTGAAAGCGGGAGCTTATAATTATTTGAAATCACTGGATTCCTGCTTTCGCAGGAATGACAGATAAGCCTAAATTGGACTTTTTACGAGTTCATTAATATTTAAAAGGCGTTAACAAGATTTTTTGGAGAAAAACAAAAAGATGATCAGGGCCATCTATCTGAATCTCTTTATCGGCATCCATACCTTGATCTTCTGCCTCTGGGGCCTCCTGCTCTCCCTTTTTGACCAAAAGGGAAGGGTCATACATTTTTACTGTGCTGCCCCGTGGGCAAAGATCATCCTCTGGGTTTGCGGTGCCAGGGTGACATTCAAAGGGCTGGAAAATGTAGATCCGGGAGTGCCTCGCATTTATATGTGTAATCATCAGAGCTATTTTGATGTTTTCGCGCTTATGGCCTATCTCCCTGTGGAACTGAAGTTTATAATGAAGCAGGAACTGGTAAGGCTCCCTATTTTTGGCCTTACCGTGAAAAGGGCCAAGCATATAGGGATAGATAGGAAGGACCCAAGAAGGGCAGTTGAAGGCCTGAAACAAGCAGTTGAAAGGATAAGAAATGGGGTGCCGGTGCTTATCTTTCCCGAGGGCACAAGGAGTGTTGATGGGAGGCTTCAGGCATTCAAGAGGGGGGGCTTTAACCTGGCCCTTAGGTCTGGTTGTGATATTGTTCCGTTGGGGGTCACCAACAGTTATCGTATCCAGCCCAAGGGCAGCCTGAGAATCAGTAAGGGTTCATTTAGCATACATATCGGCCGGCCAATTTCGGTCCAGGGTTACAGCCGGAAAAACCTTACCGAATTGATGGACAGGGTAAGAGAGGCCATAATGAGGCTGATGAACGAAGGTAATGCAGATGAATAATTCCTGTGAAATATTAGGGTTGCGTAATTTACGGCTTCTAGGAACATTTTTGCTGATTGCGGCCCTGTGTCTGGTGATGCCTCGAAATGTAGAGGCATACGTGATGCCGGCCGAGGAACTCGCTGGTCTTATGGCGGTCAATTTTTCCAGGCTTAAGACGATGGAAATCACCCAGTCAGTGCATCTGCTAAATCCCCAGGACCAGGAATTGGAGAGGGTTTTTGAGGAAAAGATATGGTTGAAGGCCCCGGATTTGTTCCATTCAGAGGTAATTGGCGGGCCAGGATTGCACACCGCAACGGGAAATGAAATGGGTGCACATCCAGGATGCGCTGATATGTCTTACAGACGCCTCTTTATGGCCAACAATAGCGAAATGATCCTGGAGTTTCTGTCGGAAATGGGCATTAATCTTAAGGCCGTTGCCTTTACAAGATTTGATGGGGTCATTGCCTATCGTTTAGGGGATAAAGGACCTGAAAGCCCCAAGATAGTCATAGAAAAAGAGAGATTTCTTCCTTTGCTCCTCACCTATAATTTGGAGGGGCCTTCAGGATTCAGAATGGTTAATGTCCGTTTTGACGATTACAAGAAGATAGACAAAGGGTGGTATCCATATGAGATTGACTATTCTGGCGGAAATGAGATCTTGGAGCAATACCTTGTTCTCAGTATGAAGGTCAATGTAGCCACAGCGTCATCCCTTTCAAGGATCTCAGTTGAGAAGATAGGTCCTTTTCACAGGGCAGAGATAGACAGAGAAGATACCCTCAGACAAGAACATCTCAGAGAGATTATAAGGATATTGAAAGAGAAATATCGATAGACAGGATTATCCGCTTCCATTGCAGGACATCCCCATTCCATTGTTAATTGGGAACCCCCCACTATGCGGGACTCAGAGAAATTAGGCTATGGTGTATCAGAAATCAAGACTGTGAAGTGAACTAAAGCCCGAAGTGAACTAAAGTGAACTAAAGTTGTGGCATAAAATTCCTTAACTTTAGGCACGTTAGACATTTTAGAACACTTTAGTCACTCAGCCTACAAGAGGCATCTGTTAATTGAGCAAGTTGTAACATATCCAGACCACTTCAGGGTGGAAATCAGCTACGAGTAGAGGAATTTGGAAAGACGGCCACACAATGATCCGTTATTTATAGGGCCTGACCAGGCACAGTCCGCCTGCAAGACGGGGGCTCCTCCAGAACAGCCGGGAACCGGCGCCGCGGAAGGTCGCCGGATATGCCTGAGAATAGCTGTTTCTGTCCCGGTCAGGGAGACATTCTCCTATACAATACCAGAAGGCCTTTCGGCCAGGGCACGGGTAGGTTGCAGGGCCATCGTGCCCTTCAATAATCGCAAGGTAACCGGCTATGTCCTGGAGGAGATGGTGCAAAACAGCAGTGAAGGCCTGAAGGAAATATCGGATATCCTCGACCCTGAACCCCTCTTTCAGGATAAACTGGGGCATTTTTTTGAATGGATGGCCGATTATTACATCCACCCTATAGGCAAGGTCATTGAGTCGGCACTACCCGGCGGGTTGAATATGAACCCCGTCAAGGCCGCCCGCTTGACAGAAAGGGGCTTGAGCTTATTAGACGGCCTGCCTTCCAATTCCGATGAAAAAAAGCTCCTTTCCTGGATAAAGGCCCATCCGGAAAAAAGGCCCCCCTGGCCGCTCCAAAAGATATATGGGCTACAAAAGAGGGGGTTGTTAATCCTTGAAGATCGAATGAAGAAAGGACGCGCAGGGCCTCTTATGCGTAAGTTTCTGAAAACAAAGGACCATGGTGAACTGGAGCACCTTCTCGCTGAAGGAGCCGACTCATTAAAGGCAAAAAATGAGATTGAGTTCCTGAAGACCATTTTAGACTCAAAGGGTATTTTGTTAGGCGATTTGACCCGCAAATTCTCCAATGGGCTATATCTTGTGAAGAAATGGACCGGACGGGGCGTGCTGGAGGCCTTTATCGCGGCTGTCTATAGAGATCCTGCCGGAAAAATCATGTTTCCCTCTGCCGTGCCCGTCAGGCTTTATGATCAGCAGCGGCGCACCCTAGGCCACATCCGTGAGTGCCTTGATAGTAAAAGTTTTTTCCCCTGCCTGTTGCATGGTGTGACCGGCAGTGGCAAGACAGAGGTCTACAGCCGGGCAGTAGAATATGCGATAGGCCTGGGCCGTCAGGCCATCCTTATGGTCCCGGAAATATCTCTTGTGGTTTACATGGAAGGGTTTTTCAGGTCCAGGCTCGGAAACCGGATTGCCGTCTATCACAGTGGACTCACACGGGGTGAAAGGTATGACCAATGGGTCCGAATTCTTAAAGGAGATGTTGATCTGGTCATTGGCGCTCGTTCTGCCATATTCGCACCGCTACCCAGGCTGGGCCTGATTATAGTGGACGAGGAACATGACTCATCTTATAAGCAGGAAGAATACCTTCGTTACCAGGCACGTGATATGGCCGTTGTCAGGGCCAAGATTGAAGGGGCCTTATTACTTCTGGGTTCTGGCACTCCATCTATCCAGTCCTATCAAAATGGCATTGTGGGTAGATATCGTCTGCTTTCGATGCCGGATAGGATTGAAAACAGACCTCTGCCTGATGTGGAAGTCGTGGATTTGAAGGCCATGGAAGATGGCCAGTCCGAAAGTGAGATGATCAGCCCCGTGCTCAGGGAGGCGATGGATCAAAACCTGGCGGCGGGTAATCAGACTATGCTGTTTTTGAACCGGAGGGGTTTTCACCGTTTATTTCTCTGCCGCTCCTGCGGCAAGTCAATCCGTTGTCCTAACTGTGATGTGGCACTCACCTATCACCTGAAGGAAGACAGTCTGAAGTGTCATTATTGCGGGTTTTATTCTGCCACACAAAGGAAATGCCCTTCATGTGGGTTTGACGGACTGAAGGCCTACGGATTTGGGACCGAAAGACTCGAACAAGAGCTCAAAGAGATGCTTCCTGGTGCGCGGGTAGCGAGAATGGACACGGATATAACACGGAAAAAGGGACAGGCCATCAAAATTCTGAAAGGGTTCAGCAGGAAAGAGATAGATATCCTTGTCGGCACCCAGATGATCACAAAGGGATATGATTTTCCAGGTGTGACCCTGGTCGGAGTTATTGCAGCCGATCTTTCACTTGCTTTTCCCGATTTCAGGGCCGGGGAGCGGACCTTTCAGGTATTATCACAGGTGTCCGGAAGGGCAGGGCGGGGGAGCCAGAAAGGCAGGGTAATTGTTCAGACCTTTAACCCCGATCACTATGCTATCAGTACAGTTATGTCGCACGATTATCGATCTTTTTTCGAAAAGGAAAAGAAGCTGAGGGAACAACTTGGATATCCGCCATTTTCCCATTTGGCAAGTTTGAGGCTTCAAGGGAATGGAAAAGGGGAGACGGCTGAGGTTGCCCATTCTCTTGGTGTGATGACGCGGGAAGTTCTGGGCAGGTGGCCTAACAGGGGGAAGGAGGTCCAGGTCTTGGGACCTGCAGAGGCCGCTCTTTCCAGGCTAAAGGGAAAATACCGGTGGCAGATGCTGGTCAAGAGCAAGAACGTTTCACTTCTTCACCATCTCTTGCTTGAGATAGAGAGAATTTCCAGGAAGCTGCTGAAATCAAGTGGTGTGGGACTTATTTCAGATGTTGATCCCTATCAGATGACCTGATCAAGGCCCCTGCAAGATACCCTACCACACGGCTATAGTCACCAGTGGCATCACCTGAGTTACCATAGTTGAGGACCACGGCACGATCGGCCCCCATTTTTTTTGCCGCCAACATGACGCTGATCACAGGACCGCCTCCACAGGCCTCACATTTTCCCAAAGATAAGTCCCTGGCGAGACCCTGCGGATCGAAGGCTCGTGTGTCTTCAATAAACTGGGAGTCCAGTGCCCTGGCCTGGGTATCGGTGTGATAGTGGGAAAGGTCGCTGCTGGCCAAAAGGAGGGTGCCTTCGGCATTGCCAAGGGCCTTGGCCAAGACGTTGGCCAGATTCAGGCAGGTGTCAAGGTCTTGCTGGCCCATGACAATGGGGACAATTTCGAAGTTGTGAAGGACGCTTTGGAGAAAGGGCAGTTGGATTTCGAGGGAGTGCTCACGGGCGTGCGCCTCTTTATACCATCTGATGTCCGGTCCTGAATTCAGTATCTTTTTGGCCGTTTCCAGATCCACGGGCACGATGCCAAGAGGGGTCTCATAGCCTGATTGCAGATTGACCGATACCCCTCTGAACGCGACGTGATGGCTGGGGCCAACAAGGATTACCCTCTTGAATTGTCTTTTTTTCAGGAGCTGGTATGCGTGGGCGGCGACAGGCCCGGAGTACTTGTATCCGGCATGCGGGACAATAATGGCCATTAATTGGCCTGAGAGATTGGGGGCTTCGACCCCGCGGAGAAGACCCTGGATGTTTTTGGCCAGGGCATCTCTGGTGCCAGGATACCATGTGCCTGCCAGGATTGAGGCCCGGATATCTTTGTGACCTTTTTCCGCTCCTATAGTCTCACCCGGAAAAAACAGGAGAACTGACAGGAACAGATACGCCAGAAAATGAGGTAGGTGGCGATGTCTTTTCATTGAATGACCTCTAAATGTCTTGCAATAGTATAGGCCTATAAGATATGAATGAAAACTCTTTTTTCAAAAGGTTGAAGTGACTACTCACGTAGTCAGGCTGAAGCTGTTTAGGCTGAAGGCTGAAGGGGTCAGAAGAGCGCGATTGTGGCGCTTTGGCGAAGAAACAGCAGATTTTTGCATCAAACATGGATTCAAAGTGTGCAGTATTCCCATTTTTCCTAATCCCGCGTCCCGCGGGACCTTCAGTCTATCCACCTGGGTAGTTACAGGTTAAAAAATTAAAGTGCCATTCCTGAATTTGAGGTGCCCATGCGTTCTAAATGGAAATTAATGATGTCTATGGTAACCTTGGTTGCCTTTCTTTTTTTCAATCCCGGATGCCACAAAGATGTTAAGGCGGATCCAGTGGCCCCTGATTTTAGCCTCTTGGACCTCTCCGGTCAAATGCAGACCTTGTCAAAGCACAAGGGGCATGTGGTCATTTTGGATTTTTGGGCCACCTGGTGCCCACCCTGCCGGATGTCCATCCCTGAGTTGGTCAAGATACAGGAGAAATACCGGGATAAGGGGCTGACGGTCATCGGCGTATCCATCGATGATCCCCATCAGGCCTCTAATGCATACATCCGTGCCTTCAGGGAAAAATTCAAGATCAACTATACGATTGTCCGTTATAGTAATAAAGTCATGTTTGATTATTTCGGGTACGCTAGCCCCTCCATACCCACAATGTTCGTTATTGACCGTGATGGTAAGATAAGGGCCAAGGTTGTAGGTTTTCGGCCTGGCGCCCTCAATAAGCTTTTGGCTGACGTCTTGTAATGAGGGTCCTCTCCAGAAGAGTTGGTGACCACTCTCTCCCAATTAATTGGTAGAAAAACCTATAATGATCATAGACTTTCATACCCATGTATTCCCTCCCGCTTACAGGGATGCGGGCGAGGCACCCTTTTCGGGTGAACAGGCATTTGCATCCATCTATAGCTCTCCCCAGGCCCGGATTGTGGGGGTTACCGAACTTCTCAGGAATATGGACGAAGATGGAGTCCACAGGTCTGTAATTTTTGGCTTCCCATGGGAAAAGCCCGATCATTACCGTCGACATAATGACTACATAATAGAGTCAGTCCATAGTCACCCTGATCGTCTGATTGGATTTTGTTGTTTTTCTCCGCTTTCCCCCGGGGGTCCACGTGAGGTGGAAAGGTGCCTGCAAGCAGGCCTTTCGGGTGTGGGGGAATTGGCCGTTTATGGCCATGGATTATCTTTACGTGTAACCAGGGCCTTGAAGGAGGTCATGGGGCTTTGCGCTCAATATGATGTGCCATTAATGCTCCACACGAATGAGCCCGTTGGGCATAAATATGCCGGAAAGGCGCCCATGACCCTTCGTCAAATCTATAGCCTTGTTAAGGCCTACCCCTCAAACCGGATTGTCCTCGCACACTGGGGAGGGGGGCTCTTGTTTTACGCGCTTATGAAGAGAGAGGTGAGGGAGGTCCTCAAAAACGTCTGGTTTGATACGGCGGCATCTCCTTACCTTTACACCCCTGATGTTTACAAGGTGGCAGGGGAGATCGCCGGGTTTGAAAAGGTCCTGTTTGGGAGCGATTATCCCCTCATAAGGCCGCACAGGTATTTTAGAGAAATGACCGAGGCACGCCTGGGATCAAAGGCTATCGATCAGATCCAAGGGTCAAATGCGGTACAATTATTAAGGCTGCCCGATCAGGACTCATCCCCCGATGGAGGACATCTGGCCCAAGAGCGGTAGAGGATTCTCCGGGGCCAGGTAGTGGGCGTGTGGCTTAAAGAATGCCGCCTTCAAGAAGATCTCTGCCAGCTCATTGTCGGATGCCCCTTTCCTCATGGGGCCTTTTAGGTCGTGCTCTTGGTCGGAGAGAAGGCATGGTCTCAAAATTCCGCTTGCCGTAAGTCTCAGTCGGTTGCAGGTGCGGCAAAAGTGATGAGTCAGCGCACCAATAAGCCCGATTTCGCCGGGGGCTCCTTCAAACCTGAAACGCTCGGCAGGCCCATCATTCGGTGCCCTAGGAACCTCCACAAGCCTTCCCAGTTTCCTGATACGCTCGTTGATCAAGGTGTAGGGTACGTGGCGTAATGGATTTGGCAGGTTTGTGGCGCCAACAGGCATATATTCGATAAATCTGATGTGGTAGGGGTACTTCTTGGTCAGGCCTGCAAAGTCAATTATTTCATCATCATTTACGCCTTCCATGACTACCACGTTGATTTTAACGGGGTGGAAGTCGAGCTTCCTCGCAAGCTCAATGCCCTCCCAGACCTCATTAAAGGCGTCATAGCCCGTTATCTTTTCATATTTTTTTCTGCGCAGGCTATCCAGGCTGATATTAATCCTTTTTATCCCTGCCGACCTGATTTTCTCCAAATTTTTCTTGAGAAAGACCCCGTTAGTGGTTATGGAGATATCCTTAAGGTCTGGAAGAGAGGTAAGGTAGGAAATGAATTCATAGATACCTTTGCGAAAGAGGGGTTCTCCCCCTGTCAGGCGGACCTTATCAACCCCAAGGTCTGTGGCAATTTTGACCAGGCGTAATATCTCCTCATATGCGAGTATGTCTTCGTGCCTCAATTTGGCGCTACCCTCACAGGGCATGCAATAAAGGCAACGGAGATTGCATCGGTCGGTAACGGATATGCGTAAGTAATTGAGGCGTCGATTGTACTGATCAATCAACCTGACCTGGCCATTTCCCATTAGATCACCTTAATACAAAACCCCGTTTGGAGTCAATCAAAATCCCACCAGCACCTGTGGTGCCGCCCCTTGGGGATAAACGGATTGGGGGTCCATTGATGAAACCCTGTAAGCACATGGGGAGTTACATCTGTAACTACCCAGTTATTTAGGTCGAAGGCTGAAGGTTGAAGTATCTTTCAACCATCTCCTGCAATGCTCTGTCTGGGCCGCAGTTACGGCAGGCAGGCGCATAGGCACATGATCACACATGATTTACCCCTATTAGCCTTCTACCTTCAGTCTATCCACCTGAATAGTTACTTACATCTTATCATAGTGGCTAAACTGCATGCTGAATGTGCCGCGGCCTTGGGATACGGATCGGAGTGACGTGGAGTACCCGAACATCTTGGAGAGAGGCACCCTGGCGGTGAGGACCTGGACCGGCCCTTTGCTCGTAATTTCTTCAATTTTGCCCTGCCTGGCATTCAAGTCGCTGATGACCTCGCCCATAAACTCTTCCGGGACCAAGATTGCGGTCTTCATTATGGGTTCGAGTAACATGGGCGATGCCTTCTGACATGCATTTTTAAAGGCCATGGTGGAGGCCACCTTGAATGCCATTACGTCGGAAAACGTTTCTTTTATTTGAATGTCGAGGAGTGTGGCCTGTACGTCAATCACCGGATATCCCATAAGCACACCACCCATTTCGGCCTCCAGTATGCCCTGTTTGATGGAATTCAGGAAGTCTTCGGTAAGGTCTGGGCTTTCGCATCGGTCTACGAAAACATTGCCGGTACTTCTCGGCAGGGGTGATATCTCAAGCCTCACTCCTGCAAAATGTTGCTGTCCCGCGAGTTCCCGATGGAAGATTTCCTCGCGCTCCACCGGTCTTGTCACTGTCTCCCGATAGACGACCTGAGGTTTCCCCTGGTTTGTTTGCACAAAAAACTCTCTTTGAAGGCGACCAATAATGATTTCCAGGTGCAATTCGCCCATCCCCGATATAAGGATCTGACCCGTCTCATCGTCTATCCTGAACTTGAATGTGGGGTCTTCATCGGACAATTTATTTAGCGAATCAAGAAGCTTATCGTGGTCTTGGACCCTTTTGGGCTCCACGGCCACACTGATGACCGGCTCATCGAATTGGATGGGTTCAAGTAAGATGGGTTTTTCCTCGGCGCACAGGGTGTCTCCAGTGGTTGTCAGCTTCAGACCCGTGGCAGCCACTATATCACCCGCGGAGGCGTGATCTATACGTTCTCTCTTGTTAGAGTGCATCTTCAGGAGGCGTGCGACTTTCTCCTTGACCTTGCTGCGAGGATTGAAAATGAGATCTCCGGTTTTTATTGATCCTGAGTAGACCCTGAAATAGGTCATTTTTCTCCCTTGATCCATTATTACCTTAAAGGCGAGGGCGGAAAAAGGCGCATTTACCTTTGCCGTCCGCGACTCTTCCCTTCCAGAAGAGGGGACTTGCCCGATGATTGGGGGAATATCAATAGGAGAGGGCAGGTAGTCAACGATCCCGTCCAATAGGGGTTGTATGCCCTTGTTTCTTAGCGCTGCGCCGCAGAAGATGGGCACCAGTTTGAGTTTGATAGTGGCCTCACGTATGGCCGCGTGAAGTTCATGTCCTTTTATTTCCTCTTCAGAGACGTATTTTTCCATTATCTGATCATTGTTATCGGCAAGCGTTTCTAAGAGCAGCTCCCTGTATCGAGAGGCCTCCTCCATCAATTCCGAAGGAATGGGGGCCTCTGCGAACGCCGCGCCTAGCGTCTCTTCTTCCCACAAGATCCCCTTCATCTTAATAAGGTCAATTACCCCCTTGAGATCATTTTCCATGCCCCAGGGTAACTGGAGAACAAGCGGAATGGCTCCAAGACGATCCTTGATCATCTGCACGGTCCCGAAAAAATCTGCTCCTACACGATCCAGTTTGTTGATGAAGGCTATTTTTGGCACCTTGTACCTATCTGCCTGATGCCAAACTGTTTCAGATTGGGGTTCCACGCCTCCCACCGCGCAAAAAATCCCGATCGCGCCATCCAATACGCGGAGTGAGCGTTCCACTTCAATGGTGAAATCAACGTGCCCCGGGGTATCAATGATATTGATGGTATGTCCGCGCCAATTGCAAGATGTCACTGCAGAGGTTATGGTGATGCCACGTTCCTTTTCTTCCAGCATCCAATCCATAGTGGACTCACCGTTGTGCACCTCTCCCATCTTGTGAACGCGGCCGGTGTAAAAGAGCACTCGTTCCGTGACGGTAGTCTTCCCCGCGTCAATATGGGCAATAATCCCTATATTACGTGTCTTGGTTAGTTTTTGGGTTGGTGGCATATTCAAACTGATGATCCTTTGCGCATTCTGCGCCTGCGGTGAAAAAGGGCTTCCAAAGCTCAATACCCCTATTCATTGAGGTAATACGGTCTAGTCCATTGACATGACGCGTAAATCTAAGGTATCTTTCATGGCGTGTCAAGGTATTAGAATAAAGGGTGGCACGTAGCTTACCTACAAGATATGAAAACAAGACATGCAGTGAGTAGCCCTA
>Ga0307425_1000562_pt1 | contig 23318 bp, 23 predicted proteins | sample SalMarWE160330MG_FD_202152 | JGI IMG/M metagenome (GOLD analysis project Ga0307425, IMG submission 202152) | Salt marsh sediment microbial communities from the Plum Island Ecosystem LTER, Massachusetts, United States - WE1603-30 | ecosystem: Environmental > Aquatic > Marine > Intertidal zone >...
AAACCTCGCTTTACCTCCTGCCCGGCTACCGCTTCAAGTTCGTGGACGCGCTGCTCACCAACTTCCACCTGCCGCGCACCACGCTGCTGGCGCTGGTCTACGCCTTCGGCGGCCGCGACCTCGTCCGCCGCGCCTACGACGAAGCCGTGGCGCAGCGCTACCGCTTCTACTCCCTCGGCGACGCCATGCTGGTGCTGTAGGGCGGCATCTGCTACCATTAACCGGGGGTGCAATATGCACGTCGCAGATACACTCAGTAGTGAGGCCAAGGAGCCCAGGCGTTGCGGCTTCAAGCGGGCAGCGGAGGTTCTCTCAGTTATGGTGTTCGTGCTCGCCTTAGGTGCGGCTCTGGTCTCAGCCTCTTCCAGCGGTGACGAGCGCCGGGAATCCCAGGTCAAGTCCAATCTTCACGAGATACAGCTGGCGGTAGAGCGTTATGCGTTTGACCACAGCAAGCAGTATCCGCTGTACCTCATCGGTGGCAAGGGCGCTTACTCCATCTACGTGGAGGGATCCGCCATCGGCTTCATGCTGGTGCGGGACTGCGCGGACCAGGCGCTCCTCAGCGACCCGCTGCTGCGCGAGGGCTATCTGGCGGCCTACCCGCGCAATCCCTTTGTCAGCAAGGGGGCGGCGGTCCAGGAGTTCCAGATGGGGCGCAAGGACCCATTGTTCAACGGGAGCAATGTGGCCGTGGACCAGGGCACCCGCTTCGGGCCCGAATGCACGCTCATGGGCAACGTTCTGGGCGACCGGAGGTATCCGCAGGCCACGTTCACCTCGGATGGGACCAGCAAGGTTTACCCCACCGGCGCCGACCACGACTACTACTTCTACGATATCTGGGCCGCCGATAAGCCGCGCACCTACATGCCGGGCAACTTCTTCTACCGCAGCAGCCCGCTGGTGCCGGGCGAAGTGGTGCCGAAGGGCAAGCTGCGCACCGACGTCGCCCGCAGCTACATGCTCGGCGGCTACGGCGCGGTCAACACCAGGGGGCGCGACGTTGTCGGCCCCGATCCCTTCGGCGTCAACAACGCGTCGCCGTTCAGCCTTGACGACGAGGGCCGCCTGGCTTACGAAAATCCCAACGGCCACCCGGACGGGGTAATCCTCGTGCTGGCTTTCGGGAAAGGCTAGGGCGCGTTTCAGTCGGCTGTTCTTTTTGCTGGCCGCCGGATACTGGCTTGCTGGCCTGCTGGTTGCTGTTATTGCCCCCGTCCCCCCCGTATGCTACAATCCCCCCGCGATCCACGCGGCCGGGCTTCGGCTCCGGCGGGTGTGGGAAAGTTGCTTGTGGTGCTCGCCCACATAGCTCAGTTGGTTAGAGCGCGTCCTTGGTAAGGACGAGGTCACCAGTTCAACTCTGGTTGTGGGCTTAGCGTTGCTGCTTAACTTTCCCCTCTTGCCAGCCGCGCGGAAAAGTGTAATAATTAGGGTTCGCGGTTTGTTGCCCCAGGTTGGGGACGGCTGCGATCTTGCAGTAATCATCGTTACCGAACGAAGGAGAACGGGACAAGATGTCAAAAGAGAAATTTGTGCGCGACAAGCCGCATGTTAATGTCGGCACCATCGGCCACGTTGACCACGGCAAGACGACACTGACGGCAGCCATTACCAAGGTGCTCGCCACGAAGGGTAAGGCGACGTTCGTCTCCTTCGACGAGATTGACAAAGCCCCCGAGGAAAAGGCGCGCGGCATCACCATCGCCACGGCGCACGTGGAATACGAGAGCGACAAGCGCCACTACGCGCACGTGGACTGCCCCGGCCACAAGGACTACATCAAGAACATGATCACCGGCGCGGCCCAGATGGACGGCGCGGTGCTCGTGGTGTCCGCGGCCGACGGCGCGATGCCCCAGACCCGCGAGCACATCCTGCTCGCCCGTCAGGTCGGCGTGCCCTGCGTGCTGGTCTTCCTCAACAAGACCGACATGGTGGACGACCCGGACCTCATTGACCTGGCGGAGGAAGATGTCCGTGACCTGCTGAACAAGTACGGCTTCCCCGGCGACGACACGCCGGTGATTCGCGGCAGCGCGCTCAAGGCGCTGGAGACCGACGGCAACCCGGAGAACCCGGCGAACAAGTGCGTGCTGGAGCTGGTGGAGGCGCTGGACTCCTACGTGCCGGAGCCCGTCCGCGAGCTGGACAAGCCGTTCTTGCTGGCGGTGGAGGACGTGTTCTCCATCACCGGGCGCGGCACCGTGGCCACCGGCCGCATTGAGCGCGGCAAGGTCAACACGGGCGACGAGGTTGAGATTATTGGCCTGCGCCCGGACAACCGCAAGACGATCGTTACCGGCGTGGAGATGTTCCGCAAGACCCTGGACGAGGGCCTCGCGGGCGACAATATCGGCCTGCTGCTTCGCGGCGTTGAGCGCACGGGCGTTGAGCGCGGGCAGGTGATTTGCAAGCCCGGCAGCATCCACCCGCATACCAAGTACGAGGCGAAGGTTTACATCCTGAAGAAGGAAGAGGGCGGCCGTCACAGTCCCTTCTTCACCGGCTACCGCCCGCAGTTCTACATGCGCACGACGGACGTGACCGGCTCGGTCAAGCTGCCCGAGGGCAAGGAAATGGTTCTGCCCGGGGACGAGGTTGACCTGGTGGCCGAACTGATTGCGCCTGTGGCCATTGAAGAGGGCATGCGCTTCGCCATCCGCGAGGGCGGCCGCACCATCGGTGCCGGTGTTGTTACCAAGATTCTGGAGTAGGCGGGCTAACCATGGCTAAAGGCACGGGTAAGGCGAAAAAGGAGAAGCGCGTGCAGGCGATCCTTGCGTGCAAGGAGTGCAAGTCGCGCAACTACTATACCTCGCGCAACCGCACCAACACGCCGCAGAAACTGGAGCTGATGAAATACTGCCGCCCCTGCCGGAAGCACACCGTCCATACCGAGACGAAATAGCCGCGCCGGCAGGCGTGGCTGGCGAAGGCCCATAGCTCAATTGGAAGAGCATTGGTCTCCAAAACCAAAGGCTGCAGGTTCGAGTCCTGCTGGGCCTGTATTTGCGTGTAAGAGGTCAAAATGGCTGAACGAATCAAAGGGAAAGGCGACGCTCCGAAAGCTCGGAGGCACTCGCGCACGGATTTGAATCCCATCGCGCGCTACATTCAGGAGCTGCGGATGGAGTGGAACAAGATCACCTTTCCCGAACGCAAGGAGCTTTACCGCTCAACCGTGGTTGTGTTCATTTTCACCGTCGTGTTCACGATGGTGATTGCGGTCTTTGACCTCGTGGTGGCGAGGGTATTCCTCTACGTTCTGGGCTAGGCGGCTCAAGGGGCTGGAATGCGCTGGTATGTGCTTCACACAATGTCGGGTTACGAGGAGAAGGTCGCCCAGACGCTCAGGCACATGCAGGAGCACGGCCAGCTTGACGAGAACATCGCCGAGATTGTGGTGCCCTACGAGCTGCGCCTGGAATCGGTGAAGGGCAAGAAGCGAACCGTCCCGCGCAAGATGTACCCGGGCTACGTGCTGGTCAGTATGAATCTCACCAACCAGAACCGCCTGCTGCTCAAGCAGGTTCAGGGCGTCATCGGCTTCATCGGAAGCGAGAACACGCCACAGCCGCTCTCCGAGACGGAGGTGCGCGATATCTTCGCCCGCATGGAGAGCGAAGAGCCCGTGCTGGAGACCTCCTACAAAGTCAACGACACGGTCAAGGTGCTGGCGGGGCCCTTCGCCGAGGCCATCGGCAAGGTCAAGGACATTGATGCCGAGAAGCGCAAGGTAAAGATAATGATCTCCCTCTTCGGCCGCGACACCCAGGTGGAGCTGGACTTCGACCAGGTGGAGACGTTTGAGCCGGAGGGCGTAGAGGCTCCGAAGTCCTGACGCCGGAGTAACTTATGGCTCGCAAGGAAATCAGAAAAATCATCAAGGTTCATCTCAAGGGCGGCGCCGCCAGCCCCGCGCCCCCGTTGGGGCCGGCGCTGTCGGCTGCGGGCGTGCAGGTCATGGATTTCTGCCGCACATTCAACGATGCCACGCGCAGCCGCGCGGAAGAGACCCTGCCCACCGAGATAATCGTCTACAAGGACAAGACCTGGACCTACAACATCAAGACCTCCCTCACCAGCGACCTGGTTAAGAAGGAGCTGGGGCTGGCCAAGGGCAGCGCCGAGCCCAACCGCATTCGTGTGGGCGATCTGTCCCAGGAGCAGCTTGAGCGGGTGGCGAAGGTCAAGATGCAGGACCTCAACACCAACGACCTGGTGATGGCCACACGCATCGTGGCAGGTACCTGCCGCCAGATGGGTGTTAACGTCGAGGGCTATGTGTGGGAGATCGCGGCGCCCAAGCTGCGTGATCTTGACGAAGAGGAAACCCCGGCCAAGCCTGAAGGCGAAGCTACCGACGAAGCTGAAGGCGAAGGGGGCGAGAAATAACCATGGGCCGCACCAAGACATACCTGGAGAAGCGCAATACGCTGGGCCTCGCGCCCAAGCAGCACATGCCCCTGCCGGATGCGGTTAAGAAGCTCAAGGCTGTTGCCCGCGAGTGGGAGAGCGTGGATGTGGCTGTGCGCCTGGGGGTGGACCCGCGCAAGGCCGACCAGAACGTGCGCGGAACCATCATCCTCCCGCACGGCACCGGCCGCTCGCCCCGCGTGGCGGTTTTCACCAAGGGCGAGAAGGAGACCGAAGCCAAGGACGCCGGCGCCGACCTGGTGGGGCTGGAAGACCTCATCGCGCAGGTGCAGAAAGGCGTCATTGACTTTGACATCGCCATCGCCACGCCCGACGTGATGAAAGAAGTGTCCAAGGTGGCGAAGATACTGGGCCCGCGCGGCCTGATGCCCAACCCCAAGAGCGGCACGACTACGCCGGACGTCGTGAACGCTATCAAGGAGTTCAAGGCCGGTAAGGTGAACTTCCGGGTGGAGAAGGCCGGCATCATCCACGCGACGGTGGGCAAGGGCGCGTTCAACGAAGATCAGCTTCGCGAAAACATCGAGTACTTGCTGACGGAGATACTGCGGCTTAGGCCCGCATCGGCCAAGGGACAGTACATCAGGAGCATTGCGCTGTCCTCCACGCAGTCGCCGGGCGTGCGGGTGGATCCGCAAAGCCTATAGGAGCTGCTTCACATGCTGCGCAAGGACAAAGACCTAAAACTGGAAAACTATAGCGCCGCCCTGGAAGGCATGGATTACGCCTTCATGCTGGATCCGACAGGTGTGAGCATCCGCGTGATGGACGAGCTGCGCGGCAAGCTGGCCGAGGCCGGCATCGGCGTGGTGATGCTCAAGAACACGCTGGCGCGCATCGTCTTTGAGCGGGCGGGCAAGGAGAAGCTCTGCGACGTGCTGCTCGGCCCCTCGCTGTTGGTGTACGGCGCGGAAGACGTGGGTGCGGCGGCGAAGCTCGTCCGCGATTACCGCAAAGACTTCCGCGACAAGATTCTTGCGGTCAAAGCCGTCTGGTACGAGGACGTGCTTTACCCGGCGAAGGACTTTGACAAGTTCGCCAGCCTGCCGACGAAGGATGGGGCGAGGGCGCTGTTGCTGCGCGCGCTGCTGGGAGTGCCCCAGCGCCTGGTCTGGGCGCTTAACGACGCGCCGGGCCGCATGGTCCGCGTGCTTGACGCATACGCTAAGAAATCCGCTGAGGCGGACAACTCATAACAACGACCGCTTAGGAGGCTTCAATGGCTGATTTGGAAAAATACATCGAGGAACTCGAAAAACTGACCGTGGTGGAGCTGACCGATCTCGTGAAAGCGCTCGAGGAGCGCTGGGGCGTATCGGCCGCGGCGGCCGCGCCTGTGATGATGGCCGGCGCAGCAGCGGGTGGCGCCGAGGCTGACGCGGCTGAGGAGAAAACCACCTTTGACATCGTGCTCAAGGACGTGGGCGACTCCAAGCTTCAGGTCATCAAGATCATCCGCGAGCTGACCGGGCTGGGTATCAAGGAGGCCAAGGAACTGGCCGACAACGCCCCCAAGCCGCTCAAAACCGGTGTGCCCAAGGAGGAAGCGGAGAGCATTAAGAGCCGCCTGGTGGAAGTCGGGGCGTCGGTCGATTTGGCGTAAGGAAAGCGGTTCATCCGTCGGGGTTGCGTCATTGGTGTACGCGGCCCCCATCCAGCCCAACGGGAGGTTTTTGCCTTGGCTAAGCTACTAGAGGACCGGTTGGCCCTAAATGAGGTTATGACGCACCCGCTCCCGCCGCTCTTGGACATTCAGGTTAAGTCCTACGAGTGGTTCCTCTTTGAGGGGCTTGACCTCGTCATGCGCGAGGTTATTCCCATCAAGAGCAATGACGAGAACTACGAGCTCCGTTACAACCGCTCGATAATCCATCTGCCCAAGAACACGGTCAGCGAGTGCCTGGAAAAGGACCTCACCTATTCGTGCACGGTGAACGCCACCATGGCGTTCGTCAACAACCTGATCGGCGAGATTAAGGAGCAGGAGGTGTTCATCACCGAGCTGCCCTTTATGACCCGCGACGGCACTTTCATCATCAACGGCGTTGAACGGGTCATCGTCAGCCAGCTAGTGCGCGCTCCCGGGGTGTACTTGACCCACGGCGAGCGCCGCACGCCCAACGAAGGCGCCCATATGGTCAAGATTATCCCCTACCGGGGCGCCTGGCTGCGGTTTGAATACGACTTGAAATCCGAATCCTACCAGGTGCGCCTGGACAGCCCGCGCCGCGTCATCAAGGTCCCCATGGCGGACTACCTGATGGCGCTGGGTTTCGCGGTTGACCAGGAGCAGAACAAGCTCTACCTGCCGGAAGAGGAGCTGGAATACATTCGCGGGCGCTTCGGCTTCAGTTTTGACGAAAAAGTGTGGCCGGATCCCGTGTTCCCGCTGGAGGACCGCTTTAAGCCCACATTGCGCAAACGCTCCCAGCACGTGCGCACTAAAGAAGACGCCCAGAAGGAAATCTGGCGCAAGCTGCACCCGACCGACCCCCACAGCCGCGAGATGCTGGCGGATATGCTGCCTTCGCGGTTCTTTGACCCCCGCCGCTACGACCTCGCGCCGGTGGGGCGCTATGTGCTCAACCAGAAGCTCGGCGTCAACCTCCCGGAAGAAATAACGACCCTCACGCACGCCGACATCCTGGAGGCGTTCCGCCTGCTGTACCGGATGCAGGAGTACGGCGACCGCGAGATTGACGATGTTGACCACCTCAACCTGGAGAACCGCCGGGTGGAGCATATCGGCGAACTGCTGATGGCGCAGTTCCGCAAGGGCTTGCTGCGGCTGGAGCGCATCGTCCGCGAAAAAATGATGCTGCCGGAAGCGGCTAAGGAGTCGCCGAAGACGCTGGTCAACACGCGCCCCATTATCGGGGTGGTGAAGGAGTTCTTCGGCAGCTCCCAGATGTCCCAGTTCATGGAAAACACCAACCCGCTGGCCGCGCTGACCCACAAGCGGCGGCTCTCCGCGCTGGGCCCCAAGGGCCTCACGCGCGAGGCGGCGCGGTTTGACTTCCGCGACGTGCACCATTCCCACTACGGGCGCATTTGCCCTATTGAGTCGCCCGAAGGCCCCAACATCGGCCTGATCAGCTCGCTGGCAACCTTCGCGCGGGTCAACCGCTATGGTTTCATTGAGACGCCCTACCTCGTGGCTAAGGAAGGACGGGTCACCGACGAAGTAGCGTATCTCACGGCGCAGGACGAAATCGGCCACGCTATCGTGTCCGCCATTGTGCCCCTCAACAAGGACGGCACTTTCGCCGCGAAGGTGTTCTACGCCCGCAAGGGAGGTTCATATGAGCAGGTTCCGGTGGACCAGATTGACTATATGGAGGTCTCTGCGCAGCAGTTCATCTCCGTAACCACCTCCCTCATTCCGTTCCTGGAGCACGACGACCCCATCCGCGCGCTGATGGGTAGCAACATGCAGCGTCAGGCCGTGCCGCTGCTCTTCCCCGAAGCGCCGGTGGTCGGTACGGGAGTCGAATCCAAGATCGCCGAGGATGCCGGCTCGCTGATGTTCTCGCTGTTCTGCGGCGAGGTGACTTACGTGGATAGCGAGCGCGTCAGCATCCGCAAGGCGGTCGTGTTTGACCGGCTGACGGGCGAGGTGTTTGACTTCCCGAGTCTGGAGCGCGCGGAAGGTGAACAGGAGCTGACGCGGGAGAAGTTCGACTACCTCTTCAGCCCGCCGGAGCCCCGCACCGAGCTTTACCGCCGGGTGCCGCCGGAGGACCGGGCCATCCGCCGCCTGCGCAAGGAATCCGAGGAGGAAATGAGGATTGACTTGCGCAAGTTTCAGCGCAGCAACCAGGGCACGCTGATAAACAACCGCCCGCGGGTGCGCAAGGGATATCCCATCATCAAGGGAGACCTGCTGGCAGACACCAGCTCCACCCATGAGGGCGAGCTGGCGCTGGGCCAGAATGTCCTGGTGGCGTTTATGTCCTGGCGCGGCTACAACTACGAGGACGCGATTCTCGTAAGCGAGCGCCTGAACAAGAACGACAACTTCACCAGCATCCATATTGAGAAGTACGAGTGCGAGGCGCGCAACACCAAGCTCGGCCCGGAGAAGATCACCCGCGAGATTACCGGAATGCACGAGGAGTACCTGGAGCGCAATCTTGACGACCGCGGCATCGTCCGCGTCGGCGCCGAGGTGAAGGCCGGCGACATCCTCGCAGGCAAGATAACCCCCCGCGGCGAAAGCGACCTTACAGGCGAAGAAAAGCTCATCCGCGCCGTCTTCGGCGACAAGGGCAAGGGCTACAAGAACACTCCGCTTAAGGTCCCTCACGGACAGGAAGGCGTGGTAATCGCCACCGGCTATTACTCGCGCGCCGACGACATAGGAGATTTGGCGGCCCGGCACAAGTTGATTTCGGAAGACCAGTTGAGGGCCGTGCGCGACCGGGCAAGGCGCACGGGCGAGAAGCTGGACAAAATCCTCGTTGATGCGGGGCTGCTCAGCCGCGAGCGGGTGAAGGAGTTGAGTGCTGAGCTGGTCATTGATATGCCCCACAACGTGGTGGAGATGGCGCGCGTGTTCGTGGCGAAGAAGCGCCGCCTGTCCATCGGCGACAAGATGGCCGGCCGCCACGGCAACAAGGGCGTCGTCAGCAACATCCTCCCCGAGGAGGATATGCCGTTCCTGCCCGACGGCACTCCCGTGGACATCGTGCTCAACCCGCTGGGCGTGCCCTCGCGAATGAACATCGGCCAGCTGCTGGAGACCCACCTGGGCCTGGGCGCTATCGCTGTTTCCCGCGGCGACACTGAGACGGTGGAAGCGGTGCGCAAGTCGCCCGACGACGACGGCGTGCCGCGCGACCGGATGGAAGTTGTGCTCAACACCTCCGAAATCCGCTTCACCCGCGCGAGCGACCATATCCGTGTGATGAACCCGGTGTTCCGCTCGGTCTCCGAAGGTAAGATTCGCGCCCTGTTCCGCCGGCTGAACCTCCCGATAGACGGCAAGACCGTGCTCAACGACGGAATGACCGGCCAGCCCTTCACCGAGCGCGTGACCGTCGGCGTGATGTACGTGATGAAGCTCAACCACCTCGTTGACGACAAGGTGCACGCGCGCTCCACCGGCTCCTACGCGCTGATAACCCAGCAGCCGCTGGGGGGCAAGGCGCAGTTCGGCGGCCAGCGCCTCGGCGAGATGGAGGTCTGGGCGCTGGAAGGCTACGGCGCGGCGCATCTGCTCAAGGAGATGCTCACGGTCAAGAGCGACGATGTGGTCGGCCGTAACCGCACCTACAAGGCGATTGTGGACGGCGAAGTGATTCCCGAACCCGGCGTGCCGGAGTCCTTCCACGTCATGATGAACGAGCTCAAGAGCCTGTGCCTTGATGTCTCCATCATCCATGAGGACGAGCAGGCCAGCATCCTGCGCGAAACGACGCAGGCTGAAGCCCTGGAATCCGCGCGCTTCAAGAAGGGGGAAGATCTTTTTGAATAGCTACCGCATGATATCAAGGCAGCGTGAACGCGAGGCCGAGCCCAAGCAGATCTCGGCCATCCGCATCGGTCTGGCCTCCCCCGAGCGCATACTGGAGTGGTCTCACGGCGAGGTTCGCAAGCCGGAGACCTTCAACTACCGGACCTACAAGCCGGAGAAGGACGGGCTTTTCTGCGAGCGCATCTTCGGCCCCACCAAGGACTACGAGTGCGCCTGCGGCAAGTACCGCAAGCTGCGCTACCGCGGCACGGTCTGCGAGCGCTGCGGGGTGGAGGTCACCACCTCGCGCGTGCGCCGCGAGCGCATGGGCCATATCAAGCTGGCCAGCCCGGTGGCGCACATCTGGTTCACCAAGTCCATACCCAACCGCTTCTCGGCCCTGCTGGGCATCAACGGCAAGGAAGTCGAGAAAGTCGCCTATTACGTCAACTGGCTCGTCATTGACAAAGATGACGACTGGGTTGAGGCGAACTTCCAGCGCATTGAAGGCGAGGTCGTTACGCGGATCGGCGAGCTGGCCGCCGAGGGCGATAGGCTTCACAACATCCAGGAGGTCACCTTCTTTGACCTGGCGCGGGAAGCCCCGGGGCTGGAGCCCTCCGACAAGCGCAAGATAACCGAGCTGGAGAGGGCCGTTGAATCCGCCACCGAAGCCGACGTGGACGAGAAGATGTGGGAGCGGATTGACTGGCTGGTTGAGCAGGTGGCGAACAACGAGCAGGTGCGCGACTACGACGTGGTGGAAGACATACACGACTCCGTGACCAGCGAAGTGGTCAGCCGCGGCGACGAGCGCGCGCAGTTCACCATCCCGATGCTCACCAAGCTCATCAACCTGTGGTGCTTCAGCGTGAAGGTGGAGAACCGCAAGAAGAGCATTGACACGGTCAAGCGCCTGGAGGAGATTGACCAGGAGACCCGCCAGCTGCGGCAGGCGCTGGACCTTCTGCGCGCGATGAAACACCTGGACCGCCTGACCGACGGCCAGCACGAGGACATCAAGTCGCTTATACGCCTGCTGGAAATGCGCGGAATTACCGACCTGTCGGATCATCTGCGCATCAGCATCGGCGCGCAGGCGATCAAGGAAGTGCTGCACGCGATCGACCTCCCGCTGCTGGAAGCGGAACTCAAGCAGGAGCTGGAAGGAGCATCCAACCAGAAGCGTCTGAAAGTAACCAAGCGCCTGAAGATTGTGCGCTCCTTCCTCAAGTCCCACAACAAACCCGAGTGGATGGTGCTGGATGTGCTGCCGGTGCTGCCGCCGGAACTGCGCCCGATGGTGGAGCTGGAGGGCGGCCGTTTCGCCAGCTCCGACCTCAACGACCTGTACCGGCGCGTAATCAACCGCAACAACCGCCTGAAGAAGCTGATGGACATCCGCGCGCCGGAGAGCATCCTGCGCAACGAACGGCGCATGCTGCAGGAAGCGGTGGACTCGCTGATTGACAACGGGCGGCGCGGCCGCAGCGCGGTTTCGGTGAACAACCGCCCGCTGAAGTCGCTGTCCGATATGCTCAAGGGCAAGCAGGGGCGCTTCCGCCAGAACCTGCTGGGCAAGCGCGTGGACTACTCCGGCCGTTCGGTGGTGGTTTCCGGCCCGCGCCTGCGGCTGTACCAGTGCGGCCTGCCCAAGTACATGGCGCTGGAGCTGTTCAAGCCCTTCGTGCTGCACAAGCTGGTTGACCCCAACGACCCGGCGCAGAATATCGCCACGGCGAGGCGCATGCTGGAGCGCGCGGAGGACGACCGCGTGTGGGACGCGCTGGAGGAAATCTGCCGCGCCCACCCGGTGTTGCTGAACCGCGCCCCCACGCTGCACCGCCTGTCCATGCAGGCGTTTGAGCCGGTGCTGATTGAGGGCAAGGCGATACAGCTTCACCCGCTGGTCTGCGCCGCCTACAACGCCGACTTTGACGGCGACCAGATGGCGGTGCACGTGCCGCTGTCCATGGCGGCGCAGGCAGAGGCGCGGGTGCTCATGCTCTCGGCCAACAACCTGTTCCTGCCCGCCGACGGCAAGCCCATCATCAGCCCGACCCACGACATGGTGCTGGGCGTTTACTACCTGACCCAGACGCCGGACGGCAAGCAGCCCCATGCCGACGGCGCGCGCAGCTTCACCTCTATGAACGAAGCGTTGCTGGCGTACGCCAACGGCAGAATCGAGCTGCACGAGCCGATTCGCGTGCTGATCCAGCTGCCCGTCCGCGATAACGACGACTACATCGTGCCCGCCAAGAAGCGAGACAAGCCGGTGTTCACTACGGTCGGCCGCGTCATCTTCAACGACGCACTGGGGCACCTGCAGGACGAGCTCAAGATACCGGCGGACAAGCGGATGCCCTATTACAACCTCGCGATCGAGCGCGGCGTGCTGGCGAATCTCATCTCTTTTGCCTACGAACAGCTGGGCCAGCGCTTCACCGTGGTGCTGGTGGACGCACTCAAGGACCTGGGCTTTGAACAGGCCACCGTCGGCGGCGTGACCATCGGCATCAACGACATCACCATTCCCGCCAGCAAGCAGGCCATTCTCGCCGAGGCGGAAAAGATAGCGGCCGAGGTCTGGAGCAAGTTCCGCCGCGAGTTGATTACGCGCAAGGAGAAGGACGAAGAGGTTACCCGCATCTGGGACCAGGCCACCAAGGACCTGACCAAGGCGATGAAGGATAACTTCGCCATCCTGAACCCGGTGTTCATGATGGAGGAATCCGGCGCGCGCGGCAAGATTGACCAGGTGCGCCAGCTCGCCGCCATGCGCGGCCTGCTGGTCGGCCCCACCGGCCGCGTGCTGGACATTCCCATCCGCAGCAACTTCCGCGAAGGGCTGTCGGTGTTTGAGTACTTCATCTCCACCCACGGCGGGCGCAAGGGCCTGGTGGACACCGCCCTGAAGACGGCCGACTCCGGCTATCTCACGCGCCGCCTGGTTGATGTGGCGGTGGACGTGTCCGTTTCCGGGCACGACTGCGGCACCAAGAACGGCGTTCCCATTCTTCTCCACGCCGGGCGTGTGGACACCATCAAGAAAGCGAAAAAGGCGCTCACCGGCCGCGTGCTGGCGGAAGCGGTGAAAGACCCCGCCAGCGGCGAGATGCTGTACGAGCGCAATTCCGAGGTAACCCCCACGGCGGCGGAACACCTGTTCAACGCGGGCGTCCAGCGCGTGCTGGTGCGCTCGGCGCTGACGTGCCGTATGGAAGAGGGCATCTGCGCAAAGTGCTACGGCTGGGATCTGGCCGCCGGCCGGCTGGCGGAGATTGGCGACCCCGTGGGCGTCATCGCCGCCCAGTCCATCGGTGAACCCGGCACCCAGCTTACGATGCGCACCTTCCATACCGGCGGCATCAAGGGCCGCGACATCACCCAGGGCCTCCCGTACGTTGAGACGCTGTTTGAAGTGCGCGGCGCCAAGGAGCCGACGGTGCTCGCCGAGCGCGAAGGCGAGGTCAAGGACGTCACCAAGGTGCTCTACGAGCGCGTGGTCATCCAGGACCCCGAGGGATACTCCGAGAAGTCCTATACCATCCTGCGCGAAGAGGACGAGAGGTTGCCGATACGCTTCCGCATGCCGGTGAAGCGCGGCGACGCGCTGGATCCGCGCGGCGAAGTGCTGGCGGACATCGGCGGCATCGTGACCCAGCTCTACACCGACTTCAAACGCACGTTCCACCGCATCACCATTGAGCACCCGGACGGCACCGACAAGGTGTACGAAACGCCCCACGAAAACCGGCTGCCCCTCAACGCGGACGGCGAGCCACTGCGCGTGGGCGACCTGGTGGAAAAGGCGCAGCCGCTGTGCGAAGGCTCGCTGGACATCAAGAAGTACCACAACCTGGTCGGCGACCTGAAGACCCAGCAGTACCTCGTCAACACCGTGCAGGACATCTACGAATCCCAGAACGTCAACACCAACTCCAAGCACATTGAAATCATCGCCAAGCAGATGATCAAGTACGTGGAGATTGTCAGCCGCGGCGACAGCGACGAGCTGTTTGAAGGCGACATCATGGCACGCCGCAAGTTTGAGGACATCTGCGAGGATATGAAGCGGCAGGGACTGAAGCCGCCCAAGGCGCGCAGCCTGCTTCAGGGCATTTCCAAGGCGTCGCTCACCACGGATTCGTGGCTGGCGGCGGCGTCCTTCCAGGAGACCACCCGCGTGCTCACCCGCGCGGCCATTGAGGGCCAGCAGGACGATCTGCGCGGCATCAAGGAGAACGTTATAATTGGCTCGCTCATTCCGGTGGGCACCGGCCTCAAGCAGATGGAGCTGCGCGCGGAGTTGCGCAAGGGCACTCCGTTGACCCAGCGGCTGCTCAAGGACTTCTTCGCCGAGGAAGCGGCGGAGGAGGAGGCCAAGCACCCGAAGGAGCCGGACGCGGAATCCGTATTCTGAACATCGCGAGGGGGCAATGGGCCTGTTTGACGCAATACTGCGCTTCTTTGGCCTGGCGGAGCCGGCGAACGACGAGATCATTGAGTACCCCGAGCCGGCCTCCAAGGCGGAGAAACCGCCGGAGAACAAACTGGTGGATTACCGCCGCGACGTCGCCCCCAAGCCGCCGGAGTACCGCATCTCCGTGGTGCGCCCGGAGCTCAACAAGTACGGCCGCGTGACCTTCTCGCTGTCGGTGTACACCGAGAACCTGCGCGAGGGCTGCGTCCTGCTGGTTGACCTCTCGCGCATCGTAAACCAGAACCGTGAGGAAGCCCGGCGCATCGTCAGCTTCCTGTCCGGCGTCGCCGAAGCCATCAAGGGCAAACGCCGGGAAATAGCGCCTAATCTCTATTTGTTCGCGCCGCCCCACGTCCAGGTGAAAGGCGACGTGGCGCGTGATGGCGAACCCTGAACCGGATGTCCAAAAACAATAAGATCCGGCTCGTCAGCCTCGGCGGCATCGGCGAGATCGGAAAGAACTGCAACGTAATTGAGTGCGGCAACAGCGCCGTGCTGATTGACTGCGGGCTCACCTTCCCCGACGCCCACATGCTGGGCGTGGACCTGGTGATTCCCGACTTCACCTACTTGCTGCGCAACCGCAGCAAACTCAAGGCCGTCATCCTCACCCACGGCCACGAGGACCACATCGGCTCGCTGCCCTACCTGCTGCAGGATATGGTGCCGCCGGTGATATACGGCACTCCGCTGACCCTCGGCCTGGTGCGCTCCAAGCTCTCCGAGTTCACCCTCCCCGACAACCTGCCGTTCAAGGAGATTGAGGCGGGCGACCGCATCGAGATTGACCGCAATCTCACGGTGGACACCTTCCACGTCGCCCACTCCATCCCCGACGGGCTGGCGCTGGTGATTAACACCCCCGCCGGCAAGATCGTCCACACCGGCGACTTCAAGCTTGACCGCGAGCCCATTGACCATCTGCCCACCGACCTGGAGGGCATCAAGCGCGCCTGCGCGGGCGGCAACGTTCTCGCGCTGATGATTGACACGACCAACATTGAGCGCCCCGGCTGGACGGGCTCGGAGTCGGAGGTCGGCCCCGCGCTGGCCGAGTACTTTGAGACCCACAACGGCCGCATCTTCATCACCACCTTCGCCAGCAACATCCACCGCGTCCAGCAGGTGATTGACCTGGCCGAGGAGTACGGGCGCAAGGTCTTCCTCGCCGGCCGCACGATGCTGAAAAACGAAGATATGGCGCGCTCGCTGGGCTACCTGCGGGTGCCGCCGAACCTCATCATTCCGCCGGACGACCTCACCCGCTACCCGCCGCGCAAGATCGTGGTGCTGGCGACCGGCAGCCAGGGCGAGCCGATGGCGGCGCTGTCCCAGATCTCGCGCGAGGAGCACCGCTTCGTCAGCGTGCAGGAAAGCGACCTGGTCATCTTCTCCGCCAGCCCCATCCCCGGCAACGAGACCTTCATCTTCAGCGTCATCAACGACCTCTTCCGCCTGGGCGCGGAAGTCATCTACGGCCTGGACGCGGGCGTGCACGTCTCCGGCCACGCTGCGCGCGAAGAAATCCACCAGATGTACGAAGCGGTGCGCCCGCGCTGGGTCATCCCCGTCCACTCGCAGTACCGCCACCAGATGCTCTTCCGCAAAGTGGCGGAGGACTGGGGGCACAAGTCCGGCGATGTGGTGATAATGGGGATGGGCGACGTGCTCACGATGGATGCGCAGGGCTGGGAGCTCGGCGAGAAGGTCAAGTCCGGCGCGGTGCTGATTGACGGCCTGTCCATCGGCGGCGTGTCCAGCAGCGTCGTCCACGAGCGCACGATGCTCGCGGAGGACGGCGTGATTGACTACGTGCTGGTGCTGGATCACACCGGCGACCACATCCTCTACGGCCCCGAAGTCAAGGCGCGCGGCTTCCCCTCCGAGCGCCAGAACCCGCAGCTTTACGCCGAGATGAAAGAGGCCCTCACCGAGGCGCTGTTCCACAACCGCATGCGCAGCACCGCGCACCAGACGCAGCTGCGCAACAACCTGGCGAACACCCTCCAGCGCTTCGTCTCCCGCAAGCTCGGCATCAGCCCCACGGTGATGGGCTCGGTCATCCACCTTGAACCCTCCGCGCACCAGGGCGGGGGCGGCTCCCGCAAGAAAGGGAAGCGCTAGCCGTGGCCGATTACCTGACGCTGCTGCTGCTGGGCGTGGTGCAGGGCTTCACCGAGTTCCTCCCGGTCAGCTCCTCCGGCCACCTGGTGCTGCTGGAAACGCTCACCGGCTTCAACCCCCCCGGCGTCGTGGTGGAAGTCGCGCTTCACGTCGCCACGCTGCTGGCCGTCCTCATCTACTACTTCCGCGACGCGGCCGAGATTCTTCGCTTCCGCCCCGGCGCGCGCGTGTCGCGCCCCGGCCTCTACTTCCTCTACCTCGCCCTCGCCACCGCCGTCACCGTCGCCTTCATCTACCCGCTGCGCCACTTTCTGGAGGGCCTGACCGAAGGCCCGCACGCCACCCTCGCGCTGGTCTTTACCTTCACCGCCACCGCGCTGATGATGATCGCGGCCGACCGCGTCATCCGCTCGTCAGCCGTGCGCGCGCGCGAAGTCACCAGCCTGGGGATTCTCTCGGTGCTGGCCATCGGCCTGGTGCAGGGCATCGCCGCGCTGCCCGGCATCTCGCGCAGCGGCTCCACCATCTTCGCCGGCCTGCTGCTGGGCCTCCGGCGCGAAGAAGCCGCGCGCTTCTCCTTCCTGCTCTTCGTCCCCGCCGCCATCCTCGCGGCCATCTACGAATTACTCCAGCTTGAGGGCGGCAGCCTCGCCTTCCCGCCCGCGCTCATCGGCCCGCTCATCGTCGGCTTCCTCGCCGCGCTCGTCTGCGGCCTGCTCGCCATCCGCTTCCTCCTCGCCGTCCTCCACCGCGCCCGCCTGAGCTGGTTCGCGGTCTATCTCGTCGTGGCCGCCCTGGTCTCGCTATCGGTTTCGCGGTGGTAAAACGCGCCCTCCTCCCGTAGGGGCACAGCATGCTGTGCCCGTTCCCCAGCCACCAGAGGTGCAACCCCGCGAAAGCGGAGTCGCGACTTTCCAGTCGCGATTCCTTCCCTCTTGGCCGAATCGTGCGCTATGTTCTAGGTCGAAGTATCTGCCTAACAGCCCCCATCTTTCTAGAGGGATGACGGGCACGGCGTCCGCCGTGCCCCTACATTTCCTAGCTCCCTTCTTGCCTCCCCTCGGCCGCTACGGTATAATCTCTGTAGGATACCATCCAGTGTTCCTGCGGGGACGCTGGATTTCTTTTATGGGGAGAGGAATTGCCCAGCCAACCACCTGAATCACGGGCAAACGCTCGCGCCACCGTTTTCTGTTCGTCCAACAACCGAAAACGAACTACCAACTACCGCTCTTGACACCGCCCGTCCCTCTGCGTTACAGTAATCCCGAATATCAGGAGGGGGTAAGATGAGGCTACTTCACATCCTGTGCCTGACAACAGCATTAGCCGCAGCGCTGGCGCTCCTCGCCTCCCGCGGGGGGCAGACCCGCCCGGTGGCGCGGGCGTCCCCGCCCGTGATTCCCCCCAACAACCGAAAACCGACAACCAACAACGCCGGGCTTCAGCCCGGCTCTTCAAAGGTGAAACTATGAACAACTTCTTCTGGAAAGCCTGGGCGGTAGTGCTGGTCCTCTCCATCTTCTGGCTCGGCTGGTGCCTCAAGACCTCCGCCCCAGCCGCCGCGCAATCGGGCGATGTCCCCGATGTCATCCGCGCAAAGAGCTTTGAGGTCGTGGATGCGGAGGGGCAGACACGCGCCAAACTTGTCGCGATCGCTGATGGTTCACCGGCGCTGGGCCTTATGGACGCCAATGGAGGCACTCGGGCGCTGCTTTGCCTTCATCCCGATGGCTCCCCGAGACTGATATTCGCTGACGACAGAGGGACGGCACTAGCAGTGTTTCTGTCGGAGATGGTTGAACTCCATGACGCTGATGGAAAACCGCGCGCCACGCTGTATTTAAGCTCCGATGGTTCGCCGGAAGTTATACTTCGAAGCGCCGATTGGAAAGTGCTCTTTTCCGCGCCGTGAGTGCCAATGGGAGAACGACTACTTCAGGGCCTTCAGAAACTCCTCCGCGGATAACCCGGATATCTCGTGGGCCTGCTTCCAGATGTCCTTTACTCTGAAATAAGGCAGTTCCTCACTCCCGTGGACAGGCACTTGAATCGCGTCGAATTCATCTCTGTCTGGATACTCAAGGAAGTGATGACTCCCCGCTACCTTGGTGAGTTCGTAACCGCACTTCTGGAGCGCCTTGACGATGTCTCTGCCGCTCGCGCTGGGCCAATCAACCCGTCGCTTGCGCGGAGGCTTCCGTTTCGAGGGCATACTCGGGCTCCCAGATAGGAATGTTCTCACGGCCGTTGAAATCCACCTGCAGCTCCAGCCTCGCCAGCTTCACGTCGATCACCATGAAGTGCCCGCGGTCGGGGTCGTCCGCGTCCCAGGCAGTAGAATCCATATGCTCCTTGCGGCGCGCCTCAATAGCTGCTTGAGCGCCGCAATAGGTGTTCCCCTTCTTCCTGAAACCGGTTCGTTCGAGATATGAGTCGAACTGCTTGCGTTCATCTGCCAGCTCCAACTTGCCGATAGCTCCCGCTATAGCTCCTGTGAGCGCTGCGTTCAGGTTCTTTCCAGTATCGAAGACATTCAGACAGGGAATAGTCGCGTGGAATCGCCCGCTGATGCGGGTCACCACAATCTGCAGTTCGATTACACACCTTCGGTGCAGGGACCTCTGTCTTACTCCAACCTTTGTCAAGAAACCACCCTCCTGAACAGAGTGAGATGCCCATCGGGACGATAGGATTATACCATCCAGGTGTTGAAGCCCACGGGCGTGCAAGCGAATATGTTGTCCCGCTACTCCCCCCTCGCTACTCGCTATTAGCCCCATGTTATAATCCACTTCACCCTCACAAATCCCTCCCCAGGGAGTGCACATGCCAACCGACGAGAAGTTTGACGTAATCGTGGTGGGCGCGGGGCTGGCCGGCCTGACGGCGGCGCTGGTCTGCGCCCGGGCGGGGCTGGAAACCGTCGTGTTCGAGCGCGGCGAGTACCCCGGCGCCAAGAACGTCTCCGGCGGCGTGCTCTTCTCCACCGTGCTCAACGAGTTGATGCCCGCCTTCTGGGAAAACGCGCCGGTGGAGCGCCCGGTCACCAAAAAGGAGTTCGCCTTCCTCGACCGCACGCGCGCGCTGTCGTTCGAGTTCGCCACCCGCGCCTTCGCCGAGCCGCCCTTCAACAACACCTTCACCGTCCTGCGCAGCAAGTTCGACAAGTGGTACGGCGAGCAGGTGGAGGAGGCCGGCGCCTTCATCATCGCCGAGACGGTGGTGGACGACGTCATCAAGCGGGGCAACCAGGTCGTGGGCGTGAAGGCGCGGCGCGATGAGGGCGAGATGTACGCGGATGTCGTCATCATCGCCGAGGGCGCCAACGCGTTTTTGCCCGAGCGCATGGGCCTGCACGCGCCCTTCGGCCCGCAGGACATGGTCACCTGCGTGAAGGAAGTGCTGTCGCTGCCCGCCGAGACGATTGAGGAGCGCTTCAACCTGGAACCGGGCGAGGGCTGCTCGGTGGACTACTTCGGCGAGGGCGCGGCCCAGGGGATGCTCGGCGGCGGCTTCGTCTACACCAACCGCGACACGCTGTCGGTGGGCCTCGGCATCTCCGTCAGCGACCTGATGAAGCGCAAGATTGCGCCCCACAACGCGCTGGAGTTCTTCAAGTCGCACCCGAACGTGAAGCAGTTGCTCAAGGGCGCGAAGGCGGAGGAGTTCTCCGCGCACCTCATTCCCGAATACGGCTACAAGAAGTTCTACCCGCGCTGCGGCGACGGCTGGATGATCGTGGGCGACAGCGCCGGCTTCGTCAACACCAGCCTCTACCACGAGGGCTCCAGCTATGCGACCATGAGCGGCAAGCTCGCGGGCGAGACTGCGGTGGCGGCGAAGCAACGCGGCGACTTCGGCGCGGCTACGCTGTCGGCCTACGACCGCAAGCTGGCGGAGTCCTTCGTGCTGCAGGACCTGAAGCGCTACCGCGACGTGGGCGGCTTCATGCACCAGCACCCCGAGTTCCTGGGCGACTACCCGGAGAAGCTCATCGCGATGGCGGAGGAGTACTTCACCGTCACCGGCGAGTCCAAGGAGCGCATACTCAAGCGCGCGGTGCGCGGCTTCCGCAGCAACCTGCCGCTGTTGAAGATGGTGTTTGACACCATGGCGATGATGCACAAGGTGCTGGGGATGGAAGCCAAGTGGATCTTCTTCCCCGGCCGGGAGGAGAAGTGATGTTCTTACGGGAGGGGCGGTCTCCAGGCCGCCCATTACTTAAGAGGAGTCGCGACTTTCCAGTCGCGATTCGTACCGCCTTCATCTGAAGGAGCATAACCATGGCCGAAGCGAAACACGAACAGATGCTGGAGCTGATTGACCGCAACACCGCCACCGTCGGCCCCGGCGGCCAGGGCCAGGCGCGCGGCGTCCCCGATGCCGATATGAAGCAGTACGACTGCACCCGGCCGGCGGGCGAGCTGAACATCCGCTCGCAGGAGGCCAAGCGCGAGCTGCTCAGCCCAGTGGAGAAACTGCCCTACGAGCTGGTGCCGCTGGACGACAAGCTGGGGGTGAACAAGTTCGTGGCGGCGGAGGACGATCCGCACTTGCTGGTGGACAACCGCATCTGCCGCGAGTGCCCCGGCCAGTGGTGCCTGTTTGTCTGCCCCTCGCAGCGCTACAGCAAGGACGCGGAGGGCGTTATCCACGTGGACAGCGAGGGCTGCCTGGAGTGCGGCACCTGCCGCCTGGCGTGCCTCCCCGGCGGCCTCTACTGGAAGTACCCCCTCGGCGGCTTCGGCGTCTGCTTCCGGCTGGGGTAGGGGATTGTTGTAGGGCGGGGACCTGTGCCCCGCCGGACACTGATGGTGGCGCGGGCGACTCGCCCGCGATTCCGCGCCCTTTGGACCATCCCCACCCACGTACGCGGGGCTTTAGCCCCGCTGATTCTCACAAGGCTAGTCAAACCCCTTGACTATTGGATGCAAAACGCATACAATTGGATGAACAATGCATCCAATTTCGCTAAGTCCGATGCTGGATTGGCTTTTCCCGCAAGTCCGGGCGGCGATCCTGGGAAGGATGATGCTCAATGGTCGCGCCCGGTATGCCCGCGAACTGGCGCGCGAACTCGGGGTGAACCACGCGTCGGTGCGGCGCGAGCTTAATGGCCTGGCGGAGGCGGGTATTCTCACCCGTGAGCGCTCGGGCAACCGCGTCCACTATTCCCTCAACCCCGCCTGTCCCATCTACCCCGAACTCAAGATGCTGCTCATCAAGACGGTAGGCCTGGCGGACGTGTTGCGGGAAGCACTGCAGCCTCTTGCCGGGCGCATCAAGGTGGCCTTCATCTATGGCAGCTTTGCCCGCGGCGAGGAGCGCGTGGACAGCGACGTGGACGTGATGGTCATCGGCGACGCATCCTTCGGCGAGGTGGTGCACGCGATCTATGACACCCAGAAGACTCTGCGCCGCGACGTAAACCCCAGTGTGTATCCTGTTGCCGAGTACTTGGAGAAACTCGCCGCCGGGCATCACTTTGTTACCGAAGTGCTGAAGGGCGAGAAGATCTTCCTCATAGGAGACGACCATGACCTTGCAGAGCTGGTGCGATAACGGCTGGCTGTTCCCGCACAACGCGACCACAAAGGAAATCACGAAGGTTCTTGGTGTGGCCGACCGGGACTTGGTTGACTGCGCGAGCCGCGGTTTCAGCGACGACAACCGTTTCTCCATTGCCTACAAGGCCGCGCTGGCATGTGCGAAGGCCGCGCTGGCAGCTGCGGGCTATCGCGCGACCACCGCCTCTGGTCATTACCGAATGATTGCATCGCTTGAGCACACGCTTCACCTAAGCCCAGACGACATTGAGCAGTTCGATTCCTACAGGAAGAAGCGTAATATCAGTGAGTACGAGGAGAGCGGTCTGATAACAAGCGCCGAGGCTTCAGGGATGGTGGAGTTCGCGCGGAAACTGCGTATTCTGGTTGAGGATTGGCTCCGAGCCAACCACCCGCACCTGCTGGCGGCTAACGACTGACCGCTGATAGCTGCTACAATAACCCCCGATGCCTGAGGGCTCGCGCAGAATCGGCATAATGGGCGGCTCGTTCAACCCCATCCACCACGGCCACCTGGTCGCCGCGCAGGAGGCCAAGGCCAAGTTCGGCTTGGAGCGCATCATCTTCGTGCCGGCCTACCGCAACCCGTTCAAGACCACCGCCGAGCACGCCCACGAGATGGCCTCCACCTTCCACCGCTTCACCATGGTGGAGCTCGCGACCTCTTCCAATCCCGACTTCTACGTCTCCAGCTTTGAGATTGACCGCCAGACGCCGAGCTACGCGCTGGACACCGTCAAGCACTTCCGCGAGGAGTTCGGCCCCAAGGCCGGCCTGTACTTCATCACCGGCACCGACGCGGTAATGACCATGCCGCGCTGGCTCGGGGTGGAGGAGTTCGGGCGCTACTGCGAGGTCATTGCGGCGACGCGCCCGAGCTACATCCCCAACTACGAGGAGTTCCTGGCGAGCGTGGCGCACCTCAAGCTGAAGATTTACTTCATCACCATCCCGGCGCTGGAAATCAGCTCCAGCGACATCCGCGACCGGCTGCGCCGCGGCCAGCCCATCCGCTACCTCACCCCCACCAGCGTCGCCATCTACATCGAAAAGTACGGCCTCTACCGCGACCCGCAGTAGGGCGCAAGCGCGAGTGGTGGCGCGGGCGACTCGCCCGCGATTCGCGACAGTCCCGGACAATCATGCCTACACTCATGTACGCCGGGCTTTAGCTCGGCTCATCCACTGGCCTTTTAGGTTTTTCCCCTCTTATAGGTGCTAATAATTCGCCAGAATTATG
>Ga0307425_1000563_pt1 | contig 23313 bp, 41 predicted proteins | sample SalMarWE160330MG_FD_202152 | JGI IMG/M metagenome (GOLD analysis project Ga0307425, IMG submission 202152) | Salt marsh sediment microbial communities from the Plum Island Ecosystem LTER, Massachusetts, United States - WE1603-30 | ecosystem: Environmental > Aquatic > Marine > Intertidal zone >...
GACAGGATAGAAAATAATATGTTGGAATTCCAGGAATATATGGATAGAGTTATTCAATGACCGAAAAGGATAAAATATTACTTGACATAAAATCTAAAATAATATTATTGAAAAATGAATGTTTTCCAGAAAGCAGTATAAGATTATTGTTTAATGTTTCGGAAAAACACAAGAACGCGGAGAGTATAAAGACAGAAATAACTGAAATAAAATAGGCGGACATTAGTTCGCAAGTCGTTATCGATAAATCAGAGCGGCACGTTTCAAATAGAGGCGTGCCGTTTTTTTTTGAGGAAAAAATGAAAACAATCGTACTTGACAAAGTTGTCGGAGATTTCGGGGCTGACGATGAATGGTTGAGGGAAGAATTAAACAAAGCCAACGGAGAAGATATTAAACTGGAATTGTCCTCTCCCGGTGGGTATGTATATCCCGGCCTTTCAATGTTTAATCTTCTAAAAAATTATCAGGGTAAAGTCTGGACTCATATTATGGGACTTGCCGCGTCAATGGCCTCGTATATCGCGCTCGCAGGTGAAAAAATAACAGCTGAAGCTAACGCCGTATTTATGATTCATAATGTTCAGGGAATGGTTGTTGGCGATCATAATGACATGTCGGAAGCGGCGGATATATTCGGCAGATTTTCAAATTTACTCGCCAGGACATACGCGGATAGAACGGGAAAAAAATTAACTGAAATACAATCATTGATGGACAATACGACTTATTTTTTCGGCGATGAGATGAAGGATGCCGGATTCGTTGATGAAATTATTTCGGTTGATAAAAAGGAATCTAAAGATGACGCGGTTGCTTACGCGCAGTTGATGATTGAAGATTGTATTTCAAAGATGAAAAAAAATAAGAACGAAAACGATCTTTTGAAAATAGCCGCGCTTTTACCTATAGATACAGTAACAAGCTACAGTTCGAGTGCGAAGCTGGTTGATGAATCCTGGGATGCCGGAGAAAGTGAAAAGAGATGGAGAACTCACGCGAAAGTAGAAAGTTCCGATGATCTTCCGAATGCCACATATCAGAAAAGATTCGCCTGGTTTGATTCTGCAAATAAAAAGAATTTTGGGGCTTATAAATTTCCTCACTGGGATTACAAGGATGGAGAATTTGTAAATGTAGCCGCTGTAAGAAATGGACTTGCCAGGTTAAGTCAATCGGATATTCCCGCGGCGGAAAAATCTAAAGTTGAATCGTTATTAAGAAAATATCTTGATCGTTTTAATAAAGACAAAGAAGCAAAAAATCCCGCTGGTGCGGGTGATAATAAATTAGGAGGTGTCAAAATGACGCTTGAAGAATTAAAGGCTCAGCACCCGCATCTATATGATGAAATATTCAAGGCGGGGAAAGAGGCCGCAAAGGCTGAGATGCAGCGCAATATCGATGCTCATCTTGAATGGATTGAAGCGGATCAGCAGGGAGTAATCAACGCCCTTAAAAATGGAGAGCAGTTTGATTACAAACATTTATCCGCCTATAACAAATCGGCACTGAAGAATCAGGCTGTAAAAGATCGTGAAGACGATGATCCTGATGATGTGACAGTTGACGACAAGAACAAGAAAGAAGCGTTCGGCCAGGCATTAGACAAGGCAATAGATGAACGTTTTGGTATTAAACCGGAAGGAGGAAAATAACATGGCTGGAGAACTTGTAACAACCAATTTTGATACGGGCGGCGTTGTAATGGGGAACAACGAGTATGAAGACGGACTCTTGAAATTTCCCGGAGCAGATACTTATGTTGCCGGAACCATTCTTGCCCGCGATCCCTTGGATGAAACATGGGTGGTTTGTGATCCTGATGAAAGTGATGGAACGGAAATTCCTTCCGCTATTCTCACGATTGAAACTGTGGCCACATTAGCAAGCAATGTATCAATCCGAGGAATGATAAGCGGGAAAGTCCGTTTAGACAAACTTGTTTATGATGGTGGTCATGCCGTTGATGTAGCGACAGTGGATGCATTAAGATCATTCGGAATTTTAGCCGTGGACGTTGATGAAGTCGGCGTCCTGGATAACCAGTAAGGAGGTATAACATGGCTGGACAATACGCAACAAAAATGTTGAGGGTATATCGGGAGACGCCGAATATTGCCCGTAATATGTTTCTATCGAGTTTTTTCGTTACATCTCCTGAAGATATAACGGATTCTGAATTCATAGAAATTGATATAGTCAGAAGTGACGAAGAAATCGCGCCTGTATTAACGGATATATCAACCGGCGCGAATATGACAAGTGAAGATATATACACCGGAAAACAGTTCAAGCCTCCGGCGTTCAGGGAAGGGAGAGCTTTTAATGTATATGATCTTTTAAAACGTGTTCCGGGATCAACCCAGTATGAAATGGATTCAGCTGATAAAATGGCCATTTTGATGGGTAAAGTCCGAAACGCATGGACAAGACTGACAGAAAGAATCAAGAGAACAATCGAATTACAGGCTGCGCAGATTTTGCAAACCGGTACGGTTACTCTTTATGATGCCGCTGGTAATGCCAGGTACACATTAAATTTCGTACCGAAAGCAAGTCATTTTCCCACAGCAGCGATTGCCTGGGGTGCGGCGGGATCAGCTCCCTTAGTTGATATCAATAATCTGTCTGAAACAATCAGAGATGATGGATTGGTTGATTGTAAGAATCTTATCATGGGGCCTGGAGCATTCGCACAGTTTCTGAATAATGCTGATGTACAATTGATATTCCGCAGGGATTCATTCGCGCTTGGTACATTGTCTCCGAGAATGCAGGCAAGCGGGGCTACAATTCAAGGATTTATTCCTGTTGGCAACTATCAGTATAACATCTGGACTTACGGCGGAAGATTCATCGATCCGGTTACTCATACAAAAATTCAGTATTTGAACTGGGATAGCTGCATTCTTATGCCTGATCCAGAAGATTTGGATTTCAGAAAAGTTTTCGGCGGAGTTCCGGTAATAACAGAATCAACGCCTCCTTTTAACGAATTCCTACCTGATAGAGTAGTCATACCTGGTGCGTTTGATTTCAAACCCCGTGTATATGTCGATGAAAAGGCCGAAACTCTTGTAGCTGAAGTCGCGAGCAGACCTTTATTAATACCTGTAAGTATTGACAGGTATGGATGTATAGACACTAACGCGGCCACATAGGAGATGATCATGGAATACATGGTAGCTTCAGGAAAAAGCATACTTACTAAAGCCGGGCAGGTGAATGAATATCAGGCGATAACAGCAAAGATGATTGGAAGTGCTTCTATATTTGACGGATTGATTAAAATAGGAACAATCGTTGAAAAAGGCACTTCCGAACCTACAAGAGTTCATCGTGTTGATTTGAGGCCGGTAGCTAAAGCCTCTGTTAAATCAGTGGAAGTAATTGAACCGGAAGTAATTGAAGTCGGAAAGCCTGATATGCCGGATGAAAAGCCGAAACGGAAATACACTAAAAAACTTTCTTTCGGTGCTGAGAAAAAAGAAGAAACAGAAGAAGTAGAAGAAATTCCCGTGGAATCAAAGGATAGTGAATGAATTTAATTACACAAGCGGAGAGTGATCTTGAATTTACACTTGAAGATGAAGAGGATGGATTCGGAGTGGAAATAATATTAATTAGAAATACAAGTGATGAGTATAGTTTTTATGGTCAATCAACTGATATTTCTTTTTTAATTGATCCAAATACCGGGATAGGAGTTCAAGGGCGCACGTGTGAAGTTTCTCTCCGTTTGTATAATATCTTAGGAGTTATCGGAGAAATACCGAATAAAACCGAAGAAGGAACCGGCTGGATTGCTAAGTATCGAAATGTAAATGGCGATGAATGGACTTTTGCAATTGAACAAGTAGATGTAGACAGGAAAATAGGAATTGTAAAATTAACATTGAGTTTATTAAAAAATGACGGCTAAAATAACTACATTAATTGATAAATACGATAACATTGAACTTATCAGAGATAAGACTGCCGTAATATTGTTCGAGGAACGGGACAATCAGAAAGAACTTGCAATTGCAGACGGCCAGGATTCTGCGGGATGGGATTTTGATATTTATATTGAAAGATCGTCTCCCTGGGAACTTATAGAAGACGCAAATGGAGAAATTCTGAAACAGACTCCATTGATTAATGTGTACTGGAATAATTCTTCTATTGACGAATCGATGAGTGACAGCGTAAGTAGACAAACTTATAATTCAATAATTCATATTGATTGTTTATCCGCGAAAGTACATGAAATTACTGACGGACAAATTATGCGGGCTGATGAACTTGCGTCAAAGGATGCGCAAAGAATAGCAAGATTAGTCAGAAATATTTTATCAGCGGCAGTTTATAAGCAGTTAGATATGACGGAAGTTGTACACAATAAAAAGATACAATCAATAACAATGTTCCAACCGCAAATCAATGACAGGCCGGCACAGCATTGCGTGGGTGCGAGATTAGTTTTACAAGTATTACATAATGAATATTCTCCTGAGTATGACGCTCCGATTATGGAAATAATCATGGGCGAAATGACAAGAGGAGATGACGGATTATTATATTCCGAACAAACTTATGATGTTGAAGAAGAAACTTAGGAGGTAAATTATGTCAGCAGTCGATGCTTTAGCTGTTTCCCGTGTAGTCGGGATTCAGACACAATTTAAAGATTTTGGATCAGGACGGGTGAGATTTCTTCCGCAAAGAATAGCCGTTATCGGTCAGGGTAAAAGCGCGGAAACTTATTCGCTGGATAAATATGCCGTTACAAGCGCGGCGCAGGTGGCAGCAAGATATGGTTTTGGGTCTCCGCTTCATCTCGCAGCTATGATGCTTTTCCCAAAAAATGGAGACGGTGTGGGGTCTATCCCTGTGACAATATATCCGCTGGAAGACGATTCAATGGCGGTTACTGCGGCTGGCAATTTGGCAGCTTTAGGAACGCAGACTGAAACAGCGGAGTACAAAATAAAAGTGAGCAACATCGAGGCAACAGTTGTTCTTCAGGAAGATGATACGGCAGACACAGCACTAGGACGGATAAGAACTGCAATTTTGGCCGTTCTTGAAATGCCGATCATACCTGGAGCTGTGGCCGCCGGGAATTTGCCGTTTGATGTTAAATGGGCTGGAGAATCCGGAAATGATGTTCATGTGGAAATTGACGGCGACGCGCATGGAATTGTTTTTACGATTACGCAGCCTGTAGGCGGTCTTGTGAATCCGGACATCACGGAAGCACTTGAACAGATGGGGTCGGTATGGGAAACAATAGTTGTCAATTGTCTTAATTACGATGACACTGACGCGCTGGATGCTTTACAAGAGGCCGGAGAAACACGATGGGGGCCGCTTGAGAAAAAGCCTTTCTTCACGATAAGCGGTACAGGGGATGCTTATGCCGTGAGAACTGTAATAACAGACGCGAGAGCCGATGATAAAATTAATGTGCTTGAATCTTGTCCGGGATGCTGGAATTTACCCGCGCAAATAGCGGCCAGAGCAGCTGCAAGAATAGCGGTTAAGGCACAGAATAATCCGCCTTTGAATTATTCCGACAAACTTACAGGATTGACTCCTGGAGACGATGCCTATCAGGAAGAATGGGCGACAAGAGATTTATCTGTTAAGGCCGGGTCTGGAACTACAATTGTAGTCGGAGATGAAATTGAAATGAATGATACTATCACGATGTATCATCCGGAAGGAGAAGAACCTCCGGGATTTAGGTATGTTGTTGATATTGTCAAACTTCAGAATGTGATATATAATTGTAGATTAATATTTGAATCTGAAGAATGGAAAGGCGCGCCATTACTGCCGGATGCTACGCCAACAGTGAATCCTGCAGCTAAGAAGCCGAAGGACGCGAAAACGGCACTCTGTAATTTGGCAGCAAATCTTGCGCTTGAAGCAATTTTGGCGGAATCAGACTTTACAAAAGAAAATATGACAGCTGTTATTAATTCAACTAATCCTAAGAGACTTGACTGGACTTATCCGGTTAAACTATCGGGGAATGTTGAAATTATAGATGGTACTATTAATTTTGGATTTTATTTCGGATAGGAGGTAATATATGGCAGTTATAGGCGGCCCGGTTGAAAATGTAAGCATAGCAGGAAGAACTTTTGGAGTTCCACAGGATTCAGAAGTCATGATCGTTTTAGGGGGAGATCAGAATACGGTTGAACCTAACGGCGACGGTGCGACAGCAAGAATAATAAAGGAAAAAGTACCGTTTAAAATATCAAGTTTATCGGTTGTTATTGACGATGACAGGGATGATCATCAGTTTATTCAGGATGTTGTCGATGGAACTGATTTTGTTGATATATCTCTTTCAATGCCGAAAAGCGGAGATGTGTTTTATGGCCAGGGGATTATCATTGATGAGATACCCCGAAGCGTAAAAAAGGCTACGATGGAACTCACAATATCCGGCCAGGGGAGACTTGACAAACAATAGGAGATTTTATGGCTGATAAGATAGACAGCGAAAGCGCGGAATTAATGTTTCAGCAGTTTTGTGATGATTGGCATATTAAAGACGATATATCAAAATTTAACGCTGAAGATATGGACACATTTAATCAGGCGAAAGACAGAATTATTGAAGCATTTGAATCCGGTAATCTTGAAATTGTGGATACAAAAACACTCGAATATAAATTTATTTTTGCCGAAGAATTAAATTGCCAGTCCGTTAAAATACGCCGGCCGAGGGGAGCGACATATATGGAGGCCGATGCCGGGAAGAAAGATGATAATATGAAAAAAATGTTTTATATGTTATCGGAAATGACCGGCAAATCGGCAGCTTTTTACTCGAAGGTTGACGCAGTGGATATTAAAACCATAATGGCAGTGACTTCCCTTTTTTTCGGTTCGTGATTTCCCGTCTGGCGCGAGGAGGCGAGGAAATAGAGGAACTCGGTATAAGCGGCATATCTTCTCAACTAATATAAATTGCCGCTGATTATAATAGTTTGCCGGATTTGAATAAGATAACAGTCAATCAAATCCGTTTTTTTTATGAGCCGATGATTAATGGACTGATAAAAATGCAGAGGAAGGAGACTGAAAGTTAATGGCATCAAGATTCAGTGTGGAAGCTATATTCAGTGCGATTGATAGGATGTCTGCGCCTGTAAAAAAAATGAGTTTGTCTACTAAAGCATTGTCCACAGGCATTAAAAGAGATTTCGCAGCAGCACAAAGACAAGCTGAAAACATGGGACGATCAATTAGCGGTGCTGGGAAAAAGATATTTAAATATGGACTCGCCGCAGGTGGACTTGCTACAGGTTTAATAGTTCGAGAATTTATAAATTTTGATCAGGCCATAACTTCTGCATCTTCAAAGTTCGGCGATTTGAATTTAGCTACAGCGGAAGGACAAAAAATATTAGCAGATTTAGGTTCTACCGCGCGGAATGTAGGCGCGGGAACACAGTTCACGGCAACACAAGCAGCACAAGGACTTGAATTTTTGGCAATGGCTGGATTTTCCGCTAAGCAATCAATGGCACTTTTACCCGGAGTTGTTGATCTTGCAACTGCGTCAAATATTGAACTTTCCAGAGCAACGGATATCGCATCTGATGCAATAGGCGCATTTGGAATGATGAGTTCGGATACTGCAAAATTAACCGAAAATTTTACACGCATTAATGATGTTATGGCAAAAACAGTTACTTCTACAAATACAACACTTGAAGACTTATTTGAGGCCGCTAAAATGGGCGCGCCTGTATTTACTTCGGCCGGTCAGGACATAGAAACTTTTTCGGCAATTGCCGGAAGGATGGCGGCCAATGGTATAAAAGCCTCTAACGCAGGGACTGCATTAAGAATGGGATTATTACGTTTATCGAAACCTCCGGCAGAAGCAGCCAAAGCATTACAAAGCATGAATATACGCACTGCCGATTCAAGGGGAAATATGAGAAATATGATCGATATTCTTGCTGATGTTTCAAAAGGCACTGCTAAAATGGGAAATCAGCAGAAACTTGCAACTATAGGAATGATATTCGGCGCAAGGGCTGCATCAGCTTATGCATCTATAATTAATGAAGGCGTAGATCAGACACAGGCACTTGAAAAAGTATTAAGAGATAGCGGCGGGGCAGCCGCAAAGATGGCGGAAATTGTCAGAGGGTCTTTGCTCAATAAACTCAAAATGTTATGGTCTGCAACAGTTGAAATAGGATTTAAATTTATTGATGCATTCGCGAAACAAGGCGGAAATGCGATTGATTCCATAACAAAAGCAGTAAGTGAATTTAATCCACAGCCTATTATTGATGTATTTAAATCAGTATATAAATTTTTAAGATTTATTAAACCTTTAATACCGTATTTACTTGCTTTAATAGCGGCATGGATGATCTATAAAAAAGTTATGCTTATTGTTGCAGCAGTGCAAATGATAGTTGCTTTAACGAATCCTGTCACGCTTATTATAATCGGAGTAATCGCACTTATCGCAATTGTAATGCTTTTAATAAAAAATTGGGATAAAGTAAAATCTGTTTTTATATCTGCCGGGAAAGCTATAATAAATTTATTAAAAGAAACAGGAAAATTTATAATGAGACTTTTGCTTGCTCCGGTTAATATGGTAATTGATGCTATTATTGGATTATTAAAACTTGCTTCTAAAATTCCAGGAGTCGGAAAGAAATTTTCTGCGGCTGTTGAATGGGCAACTGAAATGCAAAATAAAATGAATTCTCCGTTTGAAGCTACAAAACCAGAAGTAACTACACAGAGGGAAGCGATAACAAAAACAATTGAAAATAAAAATAATACAAGCAGGGTGGTAATTGAAAATCAATCAAATAATAATGTGAGAAACGGAAGCCGCCCGATTAAAACCGGAACATCATTAAATCTTGCAACATCGGGGTAATATGTGGAAAGAACGAATAATTGAGGGCGCGATAGAAACTCCGGATTCAATTCGGTATGTTTTTTATTATCGTGATCTTGAAAAAGATATAGATAAAAAAATAAGCAAATATAATTTCGGGGATATTGACGGCACGTTAATCCAGGATTTCGGACTTGGTGAAGTTTCTTTCCCGATGATAATTTATTTTTCCGGTGCTGACTGCGATCGAACCGCGAACAGTTTTGAGAAATCGGCATCGAAGAAAGGCGTCTGCATACTGGAACATCCGGTATATGGAATTAAAAATGTCGTAATTGAAAAGATTAAACGACAGGATTTACTTTCAACGGCTGCCAACCAGGTAATATTTACTCTCACAATGACGGAGACAATTCTTTTTGAAGTTCCCGTGGCCGGAGAGGATACAAGAATTGGAATACTTTCCGCGCTTGAAAAATTAAAAGAAAAAATAAGCAATGCTTACCAGGGATCATTTCTTGCCACTACAGTCACGGCAATATCAAACGCGGCAGACAGAATTACAGACGCTGTAAATGAAGTTGCTGATTCGGTTGAATTAATTTCCAGTTCGGTAAATGAAATAACATCTGTCGTGAACAACACTCAAAGATACATAAATCAAAACATTGAAACATTGATGGAAGCTCCTTTAACATTGGCTGATTCTGTTCAGGAAATGATATCCGCTCCCGCGAGGGCGGTTGCTTCCGTGAAACAAAGAATTACTATTTATAAGGATTTATATTCCGATCTTGCGTCAAATCCTACCGGGCAGAATACCAACGATAAAAAAAATCAATGCGCTGAGAAGCAATTACTTTTACCTTCTCTTGTGTCGGCCTCCTGCGAATCTGCTGTGTTTCCTGATACTGACGGCATAGGTTTCCGTATTCGTTCTGATGCTACCGCTGCTGCTGCTGAGGTACTGGAATTTTATCTTGATTGTCAGGATTTTCTTGATGAGATGCAATCGGACACAGAGAACGATAATCTTGTAAATACGTTTGTCGTGTCTGACGCATTAACGCAAATACTAAAATATTCAGTTGCTTTGACTGTAAAGAATCTTGTCAGACTGTCTTTTCAGCTTGCGCAGGAGAGAGTAATAACTTTAACCAGCGACAGAAATTTAATTGATTTATGTTATGAACTTTACGGGACTTCAGACGATGAGCATCTTAATTTACTTATAGAATCCAACGGTTTAACAGGCGACGATATAATAATGATACCATCCGGCAAGGAGGTTGTATATTATGCCTGATTATATGTCCGGCGCACCGGATAAAGTCGAAGCAAAAAACGAAAATGAAATTTCTCTTTTGATAAACGATAAACTTTTTAAATACTGGAATGACATTACAATAATAAGATCATTCGATACAGTTGCCGATCAATTTTCTTTATCATGTCCATTCTATCCTAATAATAAAACCATGAAAGAATTATTCCGGCCATTCATGTATAATGAATGCGTTATATATGTTGGTGAAGATAAAGTTTTAAGTGGTACAATGATGAAAGTAATTCCTAAAAGTACAGCAAATTCACAAACAGTTACAATCGAAGGATACAGTCTTCCGGGAGTGCTTGCGGATTGTCAGGCTGCCGTGTCGTCATGGCCGTTGAGTATTATAGGGCTTAATCTTAAACAAATTGCCGAGAAGCTGGCTGAACCGTATGGGATTATAGTTACTTTTGATGGTGATCCGGGTGCTAAATTTACCGCAAACGATAGAATCGAAATCGAAACGGATGAAAAGATATATGAACTTTTAACGAGACTTGCGCGTGAGAGAGGATTTGTAATTTCTTCTATGCCTGACGGGGAAATGTATTTTAGAAAAACCGTAAATGAACGGGCAACTGTGAGAATAAACTCCGGAGAGCCGCCATATCTAAATTCGAGTGCTGAATATAATGGTCAGGAAAGATATTCCGATATAATTATATTAAAAGCAGGACATCGGGGCGGAGTAGGAGGGAAATATACAATAAAAGATGCGGAATTAACAGCAAATGGAATATTCCGGCAGCTTGTAGATAACGCGGATGACACGGAAAAAGGAAATTTAAAAACAGCTGCAATATGGAGATTAGGAAGAATGTTGGCTGAAGCAATTCCAATTTCTTTATCTTGCATAGGATGGCGCAGGCCGGATAATAATAAATTATGGCAGGATGGCCAGAAACTTATATTTTATTCGCCTGGTGATATGATTTATGAGCCTACGGAATTATTGATACGAGAAGTTAAATTAAACAAAAAGAACAATGAAATAACTTCTGATTTTACATTGGTTTTACCGGAATCTTACAGCGGTGAGGAGAGAAAAGAATTTCCATGGGCTTCATAGGAAAAATTATTAATCAGGCGATAAATGATAATATAAGAGAAATTGTAACGGAAATATTTCCGCAATATAACAGAGTATCCGTCCAGGCTTTGCCTCCTGGAATTGATGCGGCTCCGCTTGAGGAAGATCAGGGAGTTTCTATTGTCATCGATAAAGCGAACCGATCCGTTAATATTGGGGTATATCCGGACGCGCAGGCTGAACCGGGAGAGGTAAGAATCTACAGCAGAGATTCAGGCGGTTCAATTCAGGCTTTGCTTTATTTCAAGACTGATGGAACAATAGAGATTAATGGATCAGATGATTTTGCGGTAAGATTTTCAAAACTTAAAGAAGTTGTTGACGAATTACAGGGAGATGTTACAGATTTAAAGACAGCTTTTTCATCATGGGTTGTGGCTCCGAATGACGGAGGTGCGGCATTAAAAGCATCAGCCGCGACATGGTTCGGAACGCCGCTGACAAAAAATATTGATGACGCTAAAGTGGAGAATGTAAAATTATCATGAGTATTTTAAGACAAGGTGATATATATATTTACCTCACAGAGGACGGCGCGGAAATATCCGTCATAAATGGCGAACCAGTAATGGACGGAGGTTTTGAAAGCGCGGTTTTAATATCTCTATTTGCGAATGAAAATAAAGATCACTGGATGAATGAGTATATGTCGGAAAATGAAAAAATGAAAGGCAACTTTTATTCATTCATAAAAAACACCGCTAAAACATTAACAACGATGCGAAAAGCCGAAGAACTTGCGAAATTGGATTTGCAATGGTTAATTGATACCGGTGCGGCAGATGATGTACAGATTACAATTATATCGGAAAGTCCTATAAGAATAAATATGGAAGTTAATGTATTGGCTAATGGCAATACTATTTTAAATCGGATTTACGGCGTGAACTGGTTATACCAGAAAAATGATCCTGCATCCGGGAGGATATGATGCTTACCACACCAACTATAAAAGAAATACAAACTAATATAATCGCCGACATTGAAGCGAAAATCGGTCAAACAATACCAATTCTTGCGAAAGCGGTTTTTATAATACTTGCTTACGCGCTTGCCGGAGCGTGGATAATACTTTATAAATTCGGAACAGACGCTTACAGACAGAGATTTGTGCAGACAGCAAATCGGACATGGCTTGTGATGCTTGGTGAACTGATAGGAATATTTATTCAGTCTGCTACTACATGGATCGGACAGGCTGAAATTGAGGCCACGGGAGCTGTCGGGACGATTGTATCCGGGACACAATTTTTAAGAACAGAAACAGGTATTGTATATATTGTACAAAATGATGTCGCAATAGTTCCCGGAACTTTGACGCTTGATCTGTATTCCGGGACATCCGGTGATATAGGGAATTTGCTTGTCGCTGATGAACTGGATATTGTATCTCCAATATCCGGTATTGATTTAACCGCGGTTGTTTCTGCTGTTACAGTACAAGGTGAAGATGAAGAAGACCTTGAAACTTATCGCCAGAGAGTACTTGACGGATATCAGAAAAAACCGCAAGGAGGTGCGAGCGCGGATTATGAAAGTTGGGGGAAACAGGCTCCGCATGTGCTTTCCGTTTATCCTTATCCGGCTGTTATACCTGGATGGGTTGATATATTTGTTGAGGTTGATGATCAAACCGACGGAATTCCGAATAATTTTGGCACGGGATGGGATGAAATAACAGCCGCGGAAGATAATTCCTGGAAAAGAACCGCATTTGGGAATGGAGTTTTAATCGCGATATCTCAAGACGGTACAAATAGAATTATGAGATCAATAGACAGGGGCGAAACATGGGAAGCGATTGCGGCTCCTGAAGATAATACGCTTGAAGACATAACCTGGGGTAATGGTGTTTTTGTAATTGTCTGTTCGGATGGAGTGCATAGAGTTTTCAGATCGCTTGATAACGGCAGTACATGGATAACAGCGGATGCCGCAGAAGCCAACGCATGGAAAGGCATTTCTTATGGTGAGGGGGTTTTTACAGCAGTATCTGAGGACGGTACGAATCGGGTTATGTACTCCACGGATAACGGCGCTTCATGGACGGCCTCTGCCGCAGAGGCTAATCAATGGCAAAAGTTAGCTTTTGGCCAGGGAACATTTGTGGCGATAGCAAATAGCGGAATTCATCGGGTTATGTATTCAACCGATGGGGGTGTAAACTGGACAGCGATAGCAGCTGCTGAAGATAATACATGGGAAGATATTTGTTTCTTAGAGGATGTTTTTATTGCGGTAGCGTCAGATGGCACAAATAGAGTAATGAGATCGGAAAATTACGCGGTTACATGGACAGCGATTGCCGCAGCAGAGGCCAACGCATGGAAAGGCATTGACGGTGGAAGTAGAGTATTACAAGCGGTATCGGAAGACGGGACAAACAGAACAATGAGATCGCTTGACCTTGGTGAGACATGGACGGCGGTTGCAGCAGCGGAAGATAATCAATGGCAGGGAATTTGTTACGCGCCTGGTATGTTTTGTTCTGTAGCAGACAGCGGAACTCATAGAATCATGATTACAAAAGACGCGGAACTTGAAGATGTACGAGAATATGAAACTTATAATCCAATTACGGGAAAACAAAATAGAAAACCGGTTACAGCCGGGATGAATATTTTTCCAATAAGCAGATATTCGTTTGATATAACTATAAATGGTCTATCACCTGATCTTTTGGATACAAGAAACGCGATAGATGCCGCGCTTGAAAATTATATGAATGGTAAAGAACCATATATAAGAGGTTTAACAGTTGTAAGAAATGATATTATTTCAAAAATGGAATCCGTGTCTGTAGCTTTGGCGGTAGCGCAGAGTCTTGAGGCAACATTTTCAAATTTAACTCTATTCGATGAAACCGGAGCAATTGATTTATGTGTACTCGCAAGAGGACAAAAAGCAAAACTTGGGACGGTAACTTATGCTTAAAGTAGCAAAAATGTTAAAGTCCTTATTTCCCAAAGGACTTGTATTCCGATTCTTTAACAATTCAACTTTTAGATTGTTTATTGAGGCGTTAGCGGAAGAACCATCAAGGATTAAAATATATTCCGAAGGCGTTAGAAATGGCGGTATACCTGGATTACTGCCTGATGATGTTTTATCGGACTGGGAAACTTTTCTTGCGTTGCCTTATGATAGTTCTTTAACTGCGGAAGAAAGACAAAGCCGGATAGTCGGAAAGTATACGGCCATGGGGGGGCAATCAGTACAGTATTTGCAAGAGGTTATGCAGATGGCCGGTTTTCCGGTTTATGGATTTGAAAATGTGCCGATACACATAAATCCGACTACGATTACCGGCCATCTTATTACCGGGCCGCCAGGATGGTACAGCTATAAAACTTATCTGGCGGCATTAGGAGGTTTCCAGCTTGGGGAATATCAACTCGCGGAATATAGCGGTACGATAGTTAGAGAGATTGATGCGGAAATTCCGGAAATATTTCCACAATATATTTTTATATGGTTTTTGTGTGGCCCGGCAGGAATAGGTGATTTTGTAGATATTCCAGAATCAAGAGAAATTGACTTTAAAAGATTAATTGAAAGTGTGAAACCTGCTCATACGTGGATTTTAGCGCAGGTAAACTTTGTAACGGAGTCATAGCATGAGAGATTTAAGTACTATAGCAAATGTCGATCCGGCAACACCGAATCTTATTTACGGGGAAATGGTGAATTTTGTTGCAGATACTGTAGATGGTACGGCAATGACCAAAGAGTGGGTACAGGATTTATATTATGCTTTAATTGCCGTTATGAATGAAGCTGGTGTTATACCGAATAACACAGAGGAAGGAGCAACGAGCAGCCAGTTTTTAACGGCATTGCAAGCTATTATTTCTAACTCATTGTCTATTCTAAACAAAAAAGAGATTGATAATGCTGATGAAACAATTCTGGATACGGACAGATATATTTTATACACTTTTGATAATCTTACGGCAAATCATAATTTAAATCTCCCTACACTCGCGGATAATGAGGGCAAAACTTTTTATGTCGTAAATCTCGACGGCAGTTATAATGTCGTAATTACTCCAGAAGGCGCGGAATTGATTAATGATTGGAATGAAACTTTTGAGATAACAGAAAAATACGGCGTATTAAAAATCACAGCATTATCCGATAGGTGGCTTGTTACTCCTCTCAATGATGCCTGTATTTATGAAGTAAGCACAGAAACGGCAGATACAGGGCTTACCTTGGATGGAACGTGGGATGATGTCATATCATTAACACCTCCGATAGGATTGGGATATTTGAGTACAAAAGGGACTCAGTTAGGACGAGATACATCGAATCCGGCAATTATTGAATTGTATTTTGGATTAGGAAAAACATCTGGCAATAATGCTCCTAATATTAATGGGGGAGATGATAATGTTGCACAAACTAAAATAAGTGCTAATAATAACGAATCTTTAATTATGCCACGAAAAATAATACCTTTTGAGTATGTTTCAGATGGAACCACAATTTACATGAAAGCAAAAATTATATCAGATGAATCTCCGGCAAATTATCATTACATGTATGGGGCTACCCATTCGCCGATGTATATAAAATGGAGGAGAACGTATTAATGAAACGACCATATTTAACAACTGAAGGAATGCCTGTAATGACAAACTGTCCACAAAAAGACTGGGCTGAAATTACGGATGAAGACTACAAAAAAATCTGCAAAGAACGGAATGACCAGATAGCGGAAGATCAGGCAAGACAAGAGGAAGAAATGAAGCCTATCCGGGAAAGACAGAAACTTATCAATGAGCGCATGAGACAGATTGCGGAGCAACAATTAATTGACGAAGGAGTAATTAAATGAGAGACATATCAGGACTTATTAATGTTGATCCGCCAACCGCTAATCTGCCGTACGGTGAGATGAAAAATGTAGTCAGTCCAGGCGACGGAACCGGAACACCTGTTGTGAAAGAATATATACAAGACCTTTATTATGCATTAATTGCTGTATTAGAGGAAGCCGGAATTATACCGGATAATACCGAGGAGGGGATTACAAGCAGTCAGTTTCTTACGGCGTTACTTTATTGTATCAGTCACATTAATGATGTTTTGCACATCTTGGATACTACAGAATCTACAACAAAAGACACAGGATCGATAGTGACTGAGGGTGGCATAGGTGTTGAGAAAAACGGCAATTTTGGCGGAGATTTAGGAATCGGAGGTGATTTGACTGTTGCGGATACAACAGAGTCCACTACAAAAGATACAGGATGTGCCATATTTGAGGGCGGTATTGGCGTTGAGAAAAACGTTAATATCGGAGGTGATTTTGCTTTAGCAACAGGCAAAGATGTAAAAATTGTTGGAGCAGGAAGACTCGAACATGATGGTAGTCCAGTTGCAGGATATTTAAATGACGGGACACCATATTATATTAAGGAAATTAATATTGGAGACTGGAATATGGATTCTACTGCATCTGTAACGGTTGCTCATGGATGTACTTATGCCAATATATTAGATATTAATGTTTTGATAAGAGATGACAGTGATACTTACAGATATTTTTTACAAGATACTAACAAAGGTTCAGTAGATATAGGTTCAGTAAATTTAACCTTATGGCGTATAGGAGGCGGATATTTTGATAATGCACTTTTTGATTCTACTTCTTTCAATAGAGGATTTATTAAAATAAGATATAAATAATTAAAATTTAAATTTAACATTAGCATTATAATTTTCTGAAGTAATATATATCTCAAAAGCAATACCAGATATTTGAAATATATTTCTGTATGGTTTAGGTAAAACATAAGAAATAGCAGTATGACTTATTATACAAGATGAAAAATAAATTGCTATTTTCTTTTTAGATGGATGTTTGCCTAATATTGGGTTAGATTCTTCATGAAGTGTTGTGCGTTTTAATGAATTTGCTTCTCCATAATATTCTACTATAACTGGATTGTCTGTAATCCAATTTGTTTGTCCCCAATCTATTAACATTGTTCCGATAAATACACTTTGTAATATAGTATCTCCAGTTGTCCATTTATCAAACCATGCAAAAATTTTAGTTGGCATTAAAATCATCAATAAAATTATTATTAATTTTTTCATTTCTTAACTCCATTGCTTCTTTATTTGCTTTTGAATTTATACACTCGCCTAAAAAATCATGCCTGCAAGTACCGGATATCATAGGATTGTAGTATTCACAGGTATATGGTTTAACGCATACAAACCTGATTCGGCAGCCTATCATCATGCGACCTCTTGTATTTCTTTAAGTTTGCGCTCGATTTCAGAGCGATCATAACTGATTGCAATAATAGTATCCTTATATAACAAGTAAAACTTTTTCCCTTCCTGGCCGATCTTCCAAACTTTGACCGGGAATAGTGTTGTTATTTCTTTAATTATTGTCATGATCTTTCTCCCGGCAAAAGTCAAAAATTATGCTATCCGTTTCCCTGCATCTGACTTTGCCTTTTCTTCTGATTGCATCTCTTTTAACTTCTTCCCGGTCATGATAGACTTTGGCGACCTTGTAGATATGACCGTTCTTTTTGACGATTAAATCGTACTTCATATAATCACCTTATGCGACATAATTAAAGGCTGTAGCGGCCTTTATATTGCGTCTGACGGCCTATTCCGAGATATTTCCTGATGATCTCATGAGCCTTTTTCTTGTCGCCGGACTTGAGGGCTTCGTCAAGGTTCTTTTCATAAGTAATTTGTTCTTGTGTTTTCATATCGTCATCCTTTCAATCTTGCCGAGTTCTTTTTCCAGGCAATCCGGACACAGCTGATGATTTTCCTGGTATTTGCTATGCAGTGTTCTGGAGTAGAAGTATACCCATCTGCCGCCCATCAAAGTCTTCCGGCAGTAAGGACATTTTACTATTTCTTCTTTTTGCCATTTCAATTCGCATCCGCAGTGCTGGCATTTCTGATCGCCGATGAAAATTACTTTCCTGCATTCAGGGCAACTGTAAAAATTCATGTGATCCTTTTTAATTATTGTTATTATTTGTTTCATGTGTCTCCTTTCGCATCCTTCCTGATCATCTATGGCATCAGGTTTTTTGGCGTCGCGTCGGAGTCGCTTTCGCTTGCCTCTCTGGGGTCTCGCGGCCATGAGGACTCTCTTTATCTCCTTATCTGTGCCTTGCTCGTTTTTAAAGATCAAACAAACTCTTTCTACTATTAATATACAATAATACTTTGCAGTCGTCAAGTAAATAATTAAAAATTATTATTTTTTTCTATCTTTTAAAAATGTCTTAAAATCGTGATCTTGTATTATATAGTAGCTACTTATTTTTTGTGCTTTTAATTTTCCATGCATAATTAACCATTGCACGCCTTGCCGGGAAATGTTAAGTAATTTTGCAATATCAGATACTGCATATATTTTATTTGTGTTTGTCATTTTCTGGTTTTCCATAAAATTCCTGGATTTTCTTTTCTCTAAGTTTTATATAATAATCGAATAATTCTTTATCTTCAGGATTATTTTTTATTTGATCAATTAATTTATTTAATTCTTTAAGATTCATACTTAATAGATACAAAAATATATAGTATTTGTCAAGTGCAAAATAATTTTAAAAATGAAATATTTTACTTGACATGTGCAAAGTATAGTATTATATTGGTATTAGAAAGATTAAAGAAAGGAGAAACAAAATGAAATATAAGAATAGAGAAATCGAAATAAACAAAGAAAATGATCAAATAAGGTTAATACCTTTATCAAACCCTATTGAAAATTGTTCTTTTAATTTTGATCATTTCGCCCTTACGCCCGATGATGATGATGACATTATAGAGGCGATGATCAAGGAATGGATAGACGATCAGGAAGCAGTACGACAAGAATTTGCAGATTTAAGCGGGCAATAAATTTAATCCAGCCCGGGGAATAAATACCGGACAAAAAAGAGGAAATATGAACACAGCAAGGAATTACAGATATCAATTAGTATTTAAACCCCCCCCAACTCTGCATATTTGGGGAGATGGGACAAAAGCAAAATGGTATGATAATCAATGTGCATGGACAGGTTGTGAAGGAAAACAAATTATTGCTGAGATCATTTACGATTACATTACCGGTAGTAAAGGGAGATGGTCTACAAACAGAAAATTTGTGTGCAAAGATCATCTTGAACAATGGCTGAAAAAACATCCAAAGGCTATAAAATTTTCAGGCAAAGAAAGTAGATTTAAATGTCAAAATTGCAAATACTGTCAAGATTATAATGTTTGTTTTGGGTGTTATCTGCAAAGTAAATATACAATAGCAGATTTAAGCGGGCAATAAATTTAATCCAGCCCGGGGAATAAATACCGGACAAAAAGAGGAGAATAAGAATGTTAAGATTTAGAAATAATCAATATTATAAATATATTAAAGAATGGGAAGAAAAAAATATCAATAAATTAAAAGTTATAAAACAAGTAAATTATGCCGTTCGTATTGGTAAATTGATAAAACCAAAATATTGTTCGTCTTGCAATAAAAAGAAAAGATTATACGGACATCATATTGATTATTCTAAGGCTTTAGAAGTAATATGGCTTTGCGGTTCTTGTCATAAATTATTGCATAATAAATTAAAGTCAGAGTCAAGCGGGCATTAGTCCCGCTTAGTCTTCCCCTATATTTAAAAAAATTGCCCCGCATCTGACGGGGCACAATAAGGAGTTAGTAAATGTATAAGTGATTACTTTAAAAAATGATATAAAAGTAATCCGCTTCCAATGCCTACGAGGCCAACTGCTATATAAATCTTGTAATTTCCGGAGGTTCCTATTTCATATTTGACTTCGCCTTCTTTGCAATCATCCCATGCTTTCACAAGTATTTCATTATTTTGAATATTGTAACCAAACCGTAAAGGACTATCATAACAATTAAGCAGCCGATCAAAATTTTCCTGATCAAATATCGGGGATGCTTCTTTCTTGAGTTCTTTGTACTTCCATTTTGTTTCGTAGACGATTTCTTTTTTAACAACGATTTCAGTTTTTGCATAATATTTTCCGCCTATTATAACTCCGGCTATAAATATTATAATTGCAATGACTGCGCCTATGATATATTTCATAAAATAAACCTGATAACAATAAATATAAAAAATGCTATAATACAAATTTGAAGCACTCTCTGTTCTGCCTTTGCTTTCGGAATCAAGTCTTTACTTTCATCGAAATCAAACGTAGGGGTTAATGCGGCATTTTGACAATGAGATTGCACTCTCTGCCAGAAGAAAAGTTTATCAACAAATTTTGCGAATAAACTATTTGGAAAAGATCGTCCGAAATGACTGGAAATAGTCTCTCCAGGTTGTCCAAAAAAAATAACAACATTGATAAATATATCAATCTCAACAACTATATTTGCAATATACATTCCTAAAAACCATAAAATATTTTTAATTATTATCATGCCTTAACCTCCATCATTTTCCCTGAGTATTTAATCCAGATCGGATACCCGAAACGTTTGGCTGTTTTTTTTGCTCGGCGTAATTTGTTTGTATCCCATCGTTGCTCTTTTGCATATTTTACATGGCAGGGTTTGGCTTTATTCCTGCCGATCTTTTTGCCCTTCTTGCTAAGGTTTTGTTTTGTTGCCATTATGGCTCATCCTCTTTTTTTACTTGATATTTATTTTTAGCATGATTAACAGCACTTACAGACCCCCACACAACGCCCACAATACCGGATTGAGCAAGTAAGATAATATCCATATCGCTTATTGTTGCTTTATTAACGCCTACTTTGTATAAGGTCATGATTGCAAATGTACAAATAATAATTTCCGAAATCGTTAAAACCGTTATTCCTATTTTTTTATATGGCTTCATGTGTGTTTTCTATTGTCCCACTGCCTTTTACTTCCGATATCCACATGGACAAATGTGTCATAAATCCCTATTCCCCCGGTAAATATATCTTCTGATGTCAGAGCGACTGAATGCAGTTCCGGGATTGTAAATCCTTTAACGTGGAAGTCACAGGCTTGACCCAAAGTATGATATGATCCTGGTACACCTCCGACTTCTTCGTTATGTTTTGGACATCTATTGACACAGTGTACTATTACTTGTTTTTTTACTAAGTCCCTGAAGGATTGCATCATGTTCACCAGGGCAGGTTCAACTATGCATTGCCCGCATCCGCAGCGGCATTCCCATTCGATAGTGCTAAAATTTTTTGAAAGCATCATGATTTTGCCTTAACCCATGCATACATTTTTTCAAGAATTCGCGTGATGTCTTCTTTGTATTCTTTGCGGACTTGATTAACGTCTTCTTTGCATTGCCCGGAAAATTCATATATTTTTTTCATATTTTCTTCTTGCTTGACCTTGAGTTCCTGCATTTCGGATTTTAGTTCTTGTTTCATGTCTTTGATGTCAGTTTTTAATGGTATGAGAACATAAAGCATAATGGCAGAAAAAATGATGGGTATGACTGTTAAGATGATTTTGAAAGGTTCTGTTTTGTCAGATAAGCGTTTATTGTTGGGCATAAGTACCTCCAATTTAAGTAAATATATAATTATCGGATTTTTTTGTCTATAACTTTATTTTTTTAAAATTGGCTTGACTTTTTGTATACATTTTGTATACTGACAATAAAAATATAATGGAGGTCAAATGATAAATCAAAATAAGGATGCAGTTATAACTTTCCGGGACACAAAGGAAAGAAAGAAAGAACTGCAAAAAGAAGCACGGAAACATCGAACGACACTAAGCCAGTTTATTAAGCACATAATTGATGAATATTTCAGGAGAGGGCAATGAATCAATCAATGCTAAGTCAATATCACAACATAAAAATATGTCGTGAATCAATCAAAAACAAACGGGCAATAATCAAGCATCTTCCAACTGCTCAGTACCGCAAAGAAATCCAGGTCTTGAAATACCGGATAAGGCAGGAGAAAAAAGAACTCAGGCAGCTACGACGAAAACTTTGGAGAGACTGGCTGGACTTACATCTGGAGATATGGAGGGCTATATGACACGTAAACAAGCTATCAAGAAAACAATTTTTAAGTATGAGTGGATAAAGGACAATCTCAGGAAGGATGAGATTGGTGCGAATGAACTTTATGACTTTATTGCCGCATATCCCGAATATTTTGAATATCATGATGAATGTCCGTTATGTGAGCTTTTTCGTACAGGGTGCTATGACAATCCCGATTGTCCGGAATGTATTTTAAACACGGATAATTGTTTTAATGAAACCGGTAGATTTCAGAATTTTCTGTTAGAAAAATCCATCCCTGGAAAAAGAAAGTTCTGCAACTGGATATTAAAGAAATGCAAGAAAGCACTGGAGGTATTATGATAAAATGTGATTTGCATTTACCTGATAAAAGAATTATTCCCGTAAAAATAAAAGAAAGGCATTATCGCAGATTAACTATAAAGATAGACAAAATGTCTTTTTGGGAAAAAATTAAAGTATTATTCGGAGGCAAGAAATGATCTGTAAAAACTGCTATTACCGGGAAGACCGGGAAATCGACGATACCGAAGCCTTTGACATGGAACCACGTCTGCGAGTATGCCGGACAAAAATCATAGATTATTGTGCGGAGCATGATCTGCCCTGTGAGGATGCATATAGAGACTGTCAGTACAGAGACATTATTATTCAGGCAGATGACCTGATCCACATAAGAAATCTGTACCCGGAAACGACGAATAAAATTAATGAATTATTAGGAGAATAAGTAAATGATAGATATAAATGATATTAATGATTATAATTGTGGTTTAATAAATGATTATGGAGGAGGGAATGTGCAATGGTGGCAAGATTATATTCGATCAGAAATCCAAAGATGTAATGATTATTGGAGAGAACAAATTCAAGATATGATAGACTATGAAAACAAACAGGAGGGAAGTAAATGAATAATGAAATCGAAGTAGTAAACACAGATTTAATAACAAACCTTGTACTTACCGGTGACATCTCAAAAATGAAT